>Ga0172379_10003310_pt1 | contig 25984 bp, 12 predicted proteins | sample GrowelOW334metaG_FD_119756 | JGI IMG/M metagenome (GOLD analysis project Ga0172379, IMG submission 119756) | Groundwater microbial communities from an aquifer near a municipal landfill in Southern Ontario, Canada - Groundwater well OW334 metaG | ecosystem: Environmental > Aquatic > Deep...
CTTCTGTCCGGGGAGAACATTGGTTGATGGCCGGCAGCGCTCGTATCAATGACGGAAAGTCGTGCATGCGCGAGCCCGACGCCGCGCTCTAGCACGATGCCCTGATCATTCGGCCCGCGGTGCTGCACTGCCGCGAGCATCCGTTCTAGGGATTCGCGCTCTCCTGTCCCGACGAATCCGGCGATCCCGCACATACGATTACAAATTTACCGTTTCTTTAATGCGGTACGGCTTCGTGTCCTTCGTCTCATAGTAGGTACGCATAAGCATTTCGCTCAACACGCCCATCATAATCATATTGATGCCCATAAGGACGAGGAAAGCCGCCAGAAGAGGTAATGGGGTTTGTACCAGGTGGAGTCCAATGAAGAGGCGAAGCGCTATTGCGAAGAGGCCGGCGAGAGTGCCCAGAAAGAATAGAAGGAATCCGATGCCGCCAAAGAAGTGTATGGGCCGGTCCATATACCGGTCCAGGAACCGGATGATGAGGAGGTCAAGTAGGACGCGGAATGTCCGCGAGAGCCCATAGTTTGTCTTGCCGAACGGCCGCGGCCGGTAACGCACGGGAATCTCGGTTACTTTCGCGCCATGGCGCGCGGCATGGGCAGGGATGAAGCGGTGCATCTCGCCGTAAAGTGGAACACCCGCGATGGTGCTGCGCCTGTATGCTTTGAGTGTACAGCCATAATCGTGCAGGTGTACGCCGGTCACGATTGAGATAAGCCAGTTTGCGAAGAGAGACGGGAGTTTGCGTGTGAGGAAACTGCTGCGCCATCGGTCTTGCCGCCACCCGGAGACAACGTCGTACCCTTCTTCAAGTTTCTGAACAAGGAGTGGGATATCGCGCGGGTCGTTCTCAAGATCGCTATCCATCGGAATAATGATGTCGCCCGTCGATTGTTCAATGCCGGCGCGAATAGCTGCGGTCTGGCCGTAGTTCCGTCCAAATATGATGACTTTCACATGCGGATTATTCTTCGCTATTGTCAGGAGCGTCTCGACGCTCCCATCGGTTGAGCCGTCGTCGACATAGAGAATCTCTGTGTGTGGGAAAGAGTCATAAATCGAACGAAGAGCATTGTGGAGCTCTGGGAGAGCCGGAGCTTCGTTGTAAACCGGGATGATAATGGAGAGCTTAATTTTCTGCATGCGGGAGCGCACTTATATGGTACCACAATGACCGAACCTGTCCAATTTGAGTCCGCACATCGTCCGAGTCGTTGTATACCGTCTTTTAGACGAAAATAAATTTTCGGTACACGAAAAAATTCATGCAGGCAAGTATTCCGGATGCTAGGAATTGAGCGAGCAGGTACCAAAGATGCATTTGTTCAACGAGGAGGTAGAGCAGGAATGTATTCAGGAAAATGTTTACACCCGATAGAAGTATGTGTAAGAAAAATTGGATGCGAACCTCAGTAAGGGATCGGTTTTGAAATACCCAAATTTTTTGAAGTATAAAACTAACGATAACTGCCACTAAAAGTGCGATGACGGATGAAGTTAGGTACCAGACATGAAAAAGATCGGTTAATATATAAAGGAGCAAGAAGTCGACCAGCGCAACGAGACCACCGGCCGTGAGGTAGCGGAGTATGTGTGTGGAGCGGACCTGCTCTGCGCCATATCGGTAAATCTTCTTTACGGTTTCCATGCGAATGTGAGCATAACACGGGCACTGTTATATATATAATGGTATACAAACCGGCCGCCACAACAAGAGTACCTCGGTATCCAATGAAAGTTGCGGGCGGCCCTGGTGTATACTCTGGGATGTAATAATTAGTCACCAATAACGGCATTAATTTCGTATGAACAAAAACAATATATATAGGGTGAGTACGCTCGCACTGATGCTCTCGATGAGCGGACTGCCGGCCGCGGCACTCGCTGAGAGCGACGGCGGTTTGCGCGTGACCGCACAGGTAGGCGTGCAAACACAGGGGACAAGCGCCTCGACGACTGTTTCCGCGAACGATGATGAGGAGAATGAGTTTGTTCGCGAACAGCAGAAACAGGAGGCAGAAATAAATCGCGAACAGGCGAAACAACAGCTTGAAGCTTCAAGCACGGCCCGAGTAAATGACGACGATGATGACGAACTCGAGATTGAACTTGAGGACGACGAAGATGTGGCCACCTCGCTCAGCGATTTGAAGCTGAAGATTGAACTGCGCAAGCAGGAGCTCGAGCACGAGGCGGCGAGCACTTCGCCTGAGCACCGCGCTATTGTCGAGAATGCGAATCAGGTGCGTCTCGCGGTGCACACACTTCTTTCCTCCCGTGACCTTCTTCGCGGTATCGGCTCGCAGGTGTCTGAAATCGCGAAGGAAATGAATGACTCGGTTGCGACGACCACAAGCGTCGAAGCAAAGCTACAGGCGCGCGGAATCCTCATGAGGATTTTCTTTGGCGGTGACGCAGTGGCAGCAGATGTGATTGCGCAGCAGGTCGCGCAGAACCAGCAGCGCATCGACGACCTCACCAAGCTTTTGAACGAGGTTAATGTGTCGGCGGACATACAAGTCACGCTTAAGGCGCAGATAGCAGCAATCCAAGAAGCGCAGAAGCGTCTCCAGGATCTCGCGCAGCGAGAGCAGAATGCCTGGGGCCTCTTTAGTTGGAGGTTCTAAAGAAACAGATTGTAGTGGAAACAAAATACCCCGCGGAAGCGGGGTATTTTGTTTCCTGTTCATGGTATAGTTTCTCGCATTATGGAGGGGGATCACACAGCGAAGCAGATTGCGCGATGGGTAGCGCTTGGGGCACTGTTCCTTATCCCATTCGCGCCGCTTGTCGTCGCGAATGGATACTTCTTCCCGTTCATCACCGGTAAGGGTTTTTATCTCCGCATCCTAATTGAAATAGCCGTTGTGGCGTGGGGGGTGCTCGCGCTTCTGGATAAAGAGTATCGACCGCGCTTCTCGCTTATCGGTGCGGCGGTCGCCAGTTTCGTCGCATGGATGTTTCTTGCCGACGCATTTGCGTTGAATGCGGCAAAAGCGTTCTGGAGCAATTTCGAACGCATGGAGGGCTGGGTGCTGCTCGCGCACCTGCTCGGCTTCTTCTTCGCCGCGAGCGCCGTGCTCCGAGCAGAGAAGAAGTGGCGTACATGGTTCCTTGTATCACTCGGCGTCTCGCTTCTCGTTTCCCTCTACGCGCTCTTTCAGCTCGGCGGTTTTGCCGCGATACATCAAGGCTCAGTGCGCATTGATGCGTCGTTCGGCAATTCCGCGTATTTGGCAATCTACCTTCTCTTTACTGTGTTCGTCGCCCTATGGCTCGCGCTCACGGAGGAGCAGTCGTGGCTCAGGGGGTCGCTCCTCGGGCTCGCCGCGCTCGAAAGCGTACTTATATTCTTCACCGAAACGCGCGGCACAATTATAGGTCTTGTGCTTGCCCTCTCGCTCGCCGCGCTTCTCACGGCGCTCACCGCAGGGAAGCATGCTCGAAATGTGGCAATGCTCGCACTCGCGGGCATGGTTATTCTTGTGGGCAGTTTCTATCTCGCGCGCAACTCAGATTTCATACAGAGCAATCATGTGCTTCAGCGGGTCGCTTCCATATCGCCGAGCGACGGTCAGACGCGCTTCACTATCTGGCATATGGCGTTCCAGGGAGCGCAGGAGCGCCCTATTCTCGGCTGGGGGCAGGAGGGCTTCAACTATGTATTCAATAAGTACTACGATCCGTCTCTTCACGCTCAAGAGCCGTGGTTTGACCGCGCCCACAACGCATTCATCGATTGGCTCACTGCGGGCGGCGTGCCAGCATTCCTACTTTATCTCGCGCTTTTCGGTTCTGCCCTCGTTCTTCTTTGGAGGAGCTCGGAACTCTCGCGCCCTGAACGCATTGCGCTCACCGCCGCGCTCGTCGGATACGCCGTTCACAATATGTTCGTCTTCGACAATCTGTACTCCTACATATACTTCTTCGCGCTTCTTGCGCTTATCGACTCGCAGGTCGCGCGGCCGATAGAGCGCATTGAGAATGCACCGGTGCTCGCTCCTGAACTCGGCATCACCTACGCACTTCCAATCGCTGCGGTCGTTGCGGTGGCTCTCATCTGGACCGTGAACATTCCCGGAATGAGAGTGGCGTCCGGACTCATTACCGCGCTCTCGCCGTCCTCTTCCGGCGTCGGAGCAAATATTGCTGCGTTCCAGAGTCTTGCCGCGCGCCCGGCTTTTGCCGCGCAGGAGGTCCGCGAACAGCTCGTTAGTTTTGCGGGGTCGCTCGTGCAGAATGAGCAGGCAACTACCGCCGAGAAGCAGCAGGCGGTCGCCCTTGCGGTAAGCGAGATGCAGAAACAGGTTGCGGCATATCCGGCCGACGCGCGCGAGCGACTACAACTTTCTTATATCTACCGAGCGGCTGGTGATCGTGCTGCCGCATTGGAGGAGGTGCAGGCCGCCCTGCTTCTTTCGCCGAAAAAGGAGCGTATGTGGATCGAGGCGGGTGCAACCGAGTGGGATTTGGGCAATGTGAAGGGCGCACAAGCCGCTTTCAATACCGCCTACGAGCTTGGCCCGCAGTTCCCGGAGCTGGCCACTTATGCGGCTGCCGGCAGTATTGCCGTCGGCAACATTGCCGCCGCGGATAAGATCCTCATCGCGGCCTACGGCACCGCCATTGTCGATAGCGACATCCTCGCTGTTGCGTATTACCGCACCAAAAACTGGCCGCGCCTTGTTGCGATCTGGAAACTTCGCGCCGAGAAGCCTGGCGCGGAGGCAGATGCCTGGTTCTCGCTCGCCGCCGCCTATTACATGGCCGGTGATAAAGAGAGCGCCATACGCACGGTCAACAAAGCCGCCTCGCTCTACCCGGAAGCCGCCACTGCAGCCGCGGCAGCTATCAAACAGATACAGGCGGATACCGTGGGACAATGATCTTGCAAGAAAATATCTCGCTCGCGCCACTCACGACATTCGGCGTGGGCGGGGAAGCGAGATATTTTGCGGTCGCGGAATCATTTGAGGAAGTCATCGAAGCGCTCGACTTTGCGCGCGCTCGCGCGCTTCCGGTGTTCGTGCTCGGCGGCGGTTCAAACATTCTTGTTGCCGACAGCGGTTTCGACGGGCTGGTTCTTTCCCTGCACATCACGGGCATCGCCTTTGAAAAAAAAGAAAACAAAGTGCTGGTCACGGTCGGCGCGGGCGTTGTATGGGACGAATTCGTGGAGTGGAGCATCGCGCAAAAGTTCGGCGGACTCGAATGTCTCTCCGGAATTCCCGGCACCGTTGGCGGCGCAGTGGTCGCCAACCTCGGCGCGTACGGTGCGCAGGCGAGCGACACCTTTGTCAGCGCGGAAGTACTCGACAAGAACAGCGAAGGGAACGCGATGCGCATTTTTAAAAATGACGAGTGCGATTTTTCGTATCACGACAGTTCATTCAGCCATGCATCCGGACGCTATCTTGTGTTGCGCGCGACCTTTGCGCTCTCAACTGAGCTCCCGGTGAAAATTTCGTATCGCGATAATCGTTTCGATCTCGCGGCACTCGCCGCCGAAAGCGGTCGCGCGCCGACGCAAAGCGATGTGCGTAACGAGATACTGAAAATGCGCGGAGAGAAGGGGGTGCTCCAGAGCTCGTACAAAAGCGCCGGGTCGTTCTTCCATATGCCGTTTGTCAGTGCGGAGAAGTATGCAGAGGTACTCGCGCGCGCACAGTCGCTCGATGCCGAAAAAGAGGAAAAACTGCGCCCTTGGGCGTGGAAACAGCCGGACGGCTCCTACAAAATAGCCGCTGGCTTCCTGCTCGAGTACACCGAATTCCAGAAGGGGTACGCGCGGGGAGGGGCCGGGATATCGCCGAAACACACGCTGGCTATTATTAATGTCGGCGGAGCGACCGCGCGCGGCATTGCACAGCTTGCGCGCGATATGCAGGAATCAGTCGAGAGGATTTTCGGCATTCAGCTTGAACGCGAAGTGGAGTATGTCGGTGCGGTGGAGCAGTGAGCGCGAAAAAATTTGTCGAAAATTTTTTCGCGTAAGTTATCCACACATCATATTTTTTTCTCACACAAAAAGTTTTTATCGCGCGATAATGATGTATAGAAACGTTTGAGCGCGAAAATTTATCTCGCGCACAGACGGGTCGACATATCAGCTATCACCCATAATTCGCAACCACCATGGCAAAAAAGCGTAAGGCCGCGAAGAAGGCAGTCAAGAAGACGAAGAAGCGCAAAGCTTCAAAGAAGCGCGCCTAGTTTCGTAAAAGAAAGATCCCTCCGTCATTACGACGGGGGATTTTTCTTTTTAGCCTTCGAAAAGTCAAAATGGTATACTGCGCAGTGATGCTTGGGCTCTCCCGTTTCTTCTCAAAAAACCAGTCCGCGACCTTTCTACGGTCCGCGGCGCCAGTCGTTGCCGCTATAAATAGCCTCTCGGAGGAGCTGAAGGGATCCCCAGACGAGACCCTTCGCGCCAAGCTGCTTGAGGTGCGCAAACGCGCCAAGGAGGCTGGTGCGACTCCGGAGGCCGACTTGCCGCTCGTCTTTGCGCTCGTGCGCGAAGCGGCGCTCCGAACGCGCCGAGAGCGCCATTTTGATGTTCAGCTCATTGGAGGGCTCGCGCTCGCGCAGGGCAAAATCGCCGAGATGCGCACCGGAGAAGGCAAGACGCTCGTCGCGACACTTCCCGCAACTTTTCACGCGTTGTCAGGCAAGGGTGTGCAAGTCGTCACCGTGAACGACTATCTCGCGCGCCGCGACACGACCTGGATGGGACAAGTGTATGACTTTCTCGGACTCACTGTCGGCGTCGTCACCTCAACCGGCTCGTATCTCTACGACGCATCGCATGTTGCAAAGGAAGAAGACAAGGAGCGCGATGCCGAAGGTTCCTTTAAAGTGTTTTACGACTACCTGCGTCCGGCGACGAAACTCGATGCGTACGCGGCTGACATCACCTATGTCACCAACAACGAACTTGGTTTCGATTATCTTCGCGACAACACCGCGTATGACGCGTCGCAGATTATGCAGCGAGGCTACCACTACGCCATCATCGACGAAGTCGACTCCATCCTTATCGACGAAGCGCGCACGCCGCTCATCATCAGCGGACCTGCAGGCGACGCACAAAATCTCTACGAGCGATTTGCCTCAATCGTTCGCAACCTCGATGAGGGCGCCGACTACACGGTGGATGAAAAGCAGAAAGCGATACAGATTACCGAAGAGGGCATGCACAAAGCTGAGGTGGCGCTCGGTCTCGAGAATATCTATACCGAGGGCGGGGTGAAATACGCTCACCACCTCGAGACGGCCGTTCGCGCCAAGGCGCTGTTCCATAAAGATAAGGAGTATGTCGTTCGTCCGGACGGCGTCATTATCGTGGACGAGTTCACCGGCAGGCTTCAGCCTGGTCGCCGCTGGTCGGAGGGTCTCCATCAAGCCATAGAGGCCAAGGAGGGGGTCAAAATCCAGGAGGAGACCCGCACCTACGCCACCGTAACCTTCCAGAACCTCTTCCGCATGTACGAGCGGCTTGCCGGTATGACCGGTACCGCGCTTTCCTCCGAAGAGGAGTTCTATACCGTGTACAAGCTCGATGTCGTCGTCGTTCCGACCAATAGGCCGACAGCTCGCAAGGACCACGATGACCTCATTTTCCAGACCTCCGCAGGGAAGTACCGCGCGGTCGCGCGCGCAGTGAAGGAGCGGCACACGAAAGGCCAGCCAGTTTTGGTTGGTACGGTTTCCATTGAAGATAATGAGACGGTCAGCGTGTTCCTCACAAAAGAGGGCGTGCCGCACGAGGTGTTGAACGCAAAGAACCACGAACGAGAAGGCGAGATAATCGCCGAAGCAGGCAAGGAGGGCAGGGTGACGGTCGCAACAAACCTCGCCGGTCGCGGCGTCGACATCAAGCTCGGCGGCGCGCTCGCTACTGCCGACGATCGCGCGCGCGTTGTCGAAAAGGGCGGTCTGATGGTCATCGGCACCGAGCGCCATGATGCGCGCCGCATCGACAACCAGCTGCGCGGCCGTTCCGGCCGCCAGGGCGACCCCGGCGAGACGCGCTTTTTCGTATCGCTCGAGGACAAGCTCATGCGCGTCTTCGCCGCCGAGACTTTGAAGAAGGTGATGGGCCGCTTCGGCATTCCCGAAGACGAGCCTATTGAGAGTGCGATGATAACACGCTCCTTGGAGACCGCGCAGAGCCGCATCGAAGGATTCAACTTCGACTCGCGCAAGCAAGTGCTCGCGTATGACGATGTGATGAATACTCAGCGTCTCGCCATTTATGCGCGCCGTCGGGCCGCGCTCAAGGGGAGCGATGCAGAGGTAGAAGCGCTCATCCGCGAACTCATTGGAGACGGGGAGGCGGCACTTGCGGCGCTCGAAGCGAAGAAGGCAGAATTTGGTCCCGCATTCACCGAGCATATGCGCCGCCTCGTACTCCAGGTTACCGACACTTTCTGGCTCGAACATCTTGAGACAATGGACTACCTGCGCCGCTCGGTCTCGCTCCGAGCCTACGGCCAGCGCGACCCGCTCATCGAGTACCGCCGCGAAGGCCTGATGCGCTTCCGCCAGCTCGAGGAAAACATTAGGGCAGCCGTCGCCGAAGCTCTGCCGCGCCTAGAGAGCATCGACAGCGCCCGCATCCGCGCCGAAGAGGAGCGAACCCGCGCTCAGCTTGTGGCCGCAGGGAAAGAGGAGGGCGGAGGCCAGCAGCCGCTGGTAAAGGGCGCAGGGCACGGCAGAAACGACTTTGTGACCATCAGGAAGGGCGAGGAGACCCAAACCCTCAAGTTTAAGAAGGCCGAACCCCTGCTCTCCGAGGGCTGGGAACTCGTTCCGTAACAATCAAGAACTAACACAGCATATTTCCCGCTCATGCGGGTGTTTTATTATTTGGGAAAGTTAAACTTTCCCAAATAATAAACCTATGGACTTAATGTGTTTACTACTGGCGATTGTCCACATTGGGAAAGTTTAACTTTCCCAATGTGGATGTATTATGCAGGTGACTATGCGCGTTGAACCTTTCGGTATTGGCTCCGTTTTGCACATAACGAATCGTGGCGTACGTGGCGCAGATATTGTTCGCGATGGCGATGATCGTGCACGTTTCAGACGCTCACTATATTATCTCAATGATACGCATACTGATCCGTACTGGCATCGTTCGGTAGCGGACCTCCCCGTTTTTTCGCGCCCAAAAGACTGGCCAGAAAGAGAGCCGATTGTTCGGATTCTGGCGTGGACATTGCTGTCAAACCATTTCCATCTTTTGCTTCAGGAAACTACCGAGGGTGGAATCGCAAAATTTATGCAACGCCTTGGTGGCAGCTTATCGACTTGTTTTAATGCGAAGTATCAAGAACGGGGGAGTTTATTCCAAGGATCCTATCGCGCACGGCTTGTCAGTCAGGATGAACATCGTCAATATCTCATTTTCTATGTGCTCATAAAGAATGTACTTGAAATGTATCCAGGCGGCCTTTCAGCCGCCCGCACTGACTTTGATCAAGCCTGGGAGTGGGCAGTACAGTACCCGCATTCAAGTTTGCATGGCAGTATTTTTGGAAGTCCGTCGCCAATTATTGACGACCCGGAAGACCTGATCAACAGCATCATCAATGCTAAAGAAGATTATAAAAATGAGGCACGGGAACTACTCGATTTCTACCTGCAGTCGAAAGGCGAGGAATTCAATAATCTTATGTTGGAATCTTGGTGAGGTTTGGGAAAGTTAAACTTTCCCATTTGTGTGCATAAACATAGGTTACTACTGCGCACCAGTGCTATGGTGAGGCTAATGCGTGCCGGCATCATCGCGGTCGCTTTTTTTATACCGTGTGTCGCGGGGGCAAGCGCTCTGTTTTCGCAAATGAGCGACCTTTCGGGTGTGGCAGAAGGAGAGGCCTCGCATTTTCAAATAACCGATAGCGATTATCTAAATATCAGCCTCGAGAGCACTGAAATCATCAAGCTCAAGCTGGAATCGGTGCCGAAAGTGATAACGATGAGGATTAAGTCCGTATCGGCAGAGGCCACCTCGACGCAGATAACGATAACCGGTCTTATGCCGGATACTCTGTACTACCGATACGAAGATAACCTCCACAATCTTACCGAGGGTCTTTCCGATGGAAGCGGTGCATATTCCTATGTACAGGACCTTTCGAAGCCGCACCTCGTTTTTATTCAACCGAGAAAGAGTACGAAATTCATACAGAACGACGCAACCGGCGGGGATTGTGCGTCGATGGGCATCTGGGACTCTGCGACGCTTACCTGCACGCTCATGGCCGATATCGCAGAGACGATACAGATTGACAGCGATGGCGTAACGCTCGATGGAGGAGGACATACCACGGATGGGGCATCGGGTGCGGTGAACGGGGTTTTCCTCGATACAAAAACGGGTGTGACGATAAAAAATCTCGTTATAAAGGATTTTTCATACGGCGTTTTCTTTAATGCATCTTCGAACAGTGTGATAAGCAGCAGTACTGTTTCCGGTGCGCGAGAAGCCATTTCACTCGAGAGCTCACTGTCCAATACGATAAAAAACAATGATCTCCGCAACAACCGTTACGCTATTAGTTTGTCTAACTCGAATGATAATTCGGTGCGTAACAACAATATCAGTATCGATATTTCGAGTTCGAGAAGGCATCAGGCCGTTGTTCTTTTCGGTTCAAGCGACAATCTCTTGGAGGGGAACAGCATCACGATGAATAATGATATGGACCCAGGCATCCACCAAGGGGTGCTCCTCTTTGATTCTTTCCGCAATACGATCCGCAACAACAACCTCTCTAAGATCTATCAAGCACTGCTTCTTTTCGACTCCAACGGCAACAAGGTCTATAACAATAATTTTAGCAGTAACGGGACACCCGCGATGGTTTTCGGCGATATGGCAAACATGTTCAGTTCAGAGCCTGGCGGAGGTAATTACTGGGACAATTTCGATGAGTCGGCCGAGGGATGTGAAGACGCGGATGCTGATACTGTCTGCGACGCCGCGTATTCCTTTACCGGCGGGCAAGATACTGCGGCGTGGGTCATAAATGACGGTTGGAATATTCCGCTTGGACCGAAAGTCTCGAATGTGCTGTTCCTTCCTGGTATCGAGGGGAGCCGGCTCTATGAGGGAAATGGTTGCGGTAAGGCCACCGAGGAGAAGCTCTGGGAACCGTTTGAGTCTGTCTGGAAGGCTGTGCGCGGGGTAGGCGACAAAAAGGTCGGGGATTTGTCGCTCGACTCGACCGGAGCCAGTATGTGTGCTGACATCTATGCAAAAGAAGGAGATGTTATCGAAGCGGTAAATGGTAACAAGATTTATGCCTCGCTGGTGAGTGAAATGAATGGACTGAAATCAGACGGCACCATTAACGACTGGAAACCGGTTGCGTATGATTGGCGACTTTCGCTTGACGATCTTTTAAGTAAGGGAACTCAGCGCGGAGAGAAAATTTTTTATGAAGAAGCGACAAGCACGCCATACATAGAACAGACACTCCGCGCGCTCGCGGCGAGTTCGAAAACGAAGAAAGTAATCATCATTGCGCATAGCAACGGCGGTCTCGTTACCAAAGCGCTCTTAAACAAACTTGGAGGTGAAACCGCCAAGTCATTAGTCGACAAGATAATTTTGGTGGGCGTGCCGCAGAGTGGTGCCCCAGCCGATATTGGCGCAACGCTTGTCGGGCACGACGCCGGCATCTACGGAAAGTATGGGGTCTGGGTAGTCTCAAATGCTGCAGCACGGACGCTCGTTCAGAACTCTCCGATGGCGTACCACCTCCTTCCTTCGGAAGATTATTTGAAGAGTACCGCGGGCGATGCCGCGCATCCAGTTATCCGTTTCTCTGGTAAGGCATATGCAAAAGAGGCTGCGGCATATGGCAGTACAATAGCGAACAAATCCACACTCGACGACTTCCTCCTTGCAAAAGAAGGCGATCGCAAAAAACCGAAACCAAGCGACCTGAACTCCGCAGAAATCCTGAACCCGGCACTTATCGACTACGCAAACAGTACGCACGCGGTTCTGGACGCGTGGATGCCGCCACCCGGAGTTGAAGTGAATCAAATTGCCGGATGGGGAGTCGATACAATCCAGGGAATAGATTTCTATACGGCGTCTACAACCATCACCACATTCTTTAATTCGAAGCGCAGGTATAAACCCATCTTCATTGAAGATGGCGATGGTACGGTTCCAGTTCCGAGCGCACTTATGGTGGCTTCGAGCACTGAGGTAAAGAGGTATTGGGTGAATCTAGACAAATTTAATCGCGAACAATTATCGAGTCGTAGACACAAAGATATATTTGAAATCCCTTCACTTAAAGAGTTTATAAAAAACATTATTACAAACAGCACGAGCACTCTTCCTGTATATATTTCTTCAAGCCAGCCCCCCTCGGCTGTTGAAAATAAAAAACTCATTTTCTTCCTGCACTCATCGCCAGCTTCGCAAGCATCGACCACATCCGAGAGAGAAGACTCTCCGGTAAGGGTCACTCTGCAGGTCAAACGTCCTTCGGGTGAGATAACCGGCATCGCAGAAGATGATTCAATCACCGAAGATGTTCTTGGCTCGACATACGGCGAGTTCGGCGAGGTGAGATATATTATCGTGCCCGAGAGCGGCCCGTATGAGCTTATGCTCCGCGGACAAGCAAACAGCGGGTGGGCGAGCGGTGGGCAGGGAGGCACATTTGCGCTCAGCATACAAGAAAGTTCAGGCGATATCGTCACTACGACGACCACCATCGCAGACATACCGTTGACGGCGAGCACCACAGCGAGTCTTACTATTTCAGGCAGTATTGATACGACATCAGCGCTTACGGTCGATGAAAACGGCAATGGTGAGAATATAATCACCATCACACCCAAAGTTGGAGAAACAGTAAATTACGAGCTGCCCCAACAACCTTCGCCTGAACCGCCAGTGCCTGAGATACCGCCCGCTCGCGCGGCAGGCGGCCCGGGCTACTCGCCCTATATACCTCCCGCAGTCTCAACCCCTCTTGTTCTTGGTGTCTCTACGACCACGCATCTCTCGGCCGCGGCAACTACCACAGTTTTCATTACATCCACACCACGGCATTCGGTTGCGACTCGACGCACTCCAAAACGCCCAACAGCTTCAACGCCATCTGCAACTACTGTGCATACATTCCCGAATCTCTCACAAACCGCTTCGGTGTATGGAGTTTCTCAACAATCGGCTCTAAAGAAGATGGGAAAAACAGTCTATAATAGTCTGCATAGTCTCTTGAGGACTCTGAAGAGCCTCTTTTGATCCAAAATGAAAGAAAAAGTCACTCAACTTATTCCATTTCTGGTTACTTTAACGGTTATTGGATTTCGCTATATTAGTAATTGGTGTATTGATTCTATCTCTTTTTGTTACGGTACGTGGGTACATCAAATATCTTTAAGCGCCACCAAACCTCTCTTTTTCTTCTCCCTCTTCATTCTCCCGATCACTATCATTGTGGCATTTGTCCCGCGGCAGAGCTTCAACTCCTGGCTTAGGTTTGCTGCGTGGGCAATACCGCTCTCTTTCCTTTTCATTGCAAATACTGCAGTTAATTTTACTGGTATCGGTATGGATTTCTTCCCCTTCTATCGGGACGATGCGGCGCGATTGGCAGGGCAAGTCTTTACGGGCGTGAGCATCATTTTAATTGCCTGGAAATTTATTGCGGCGCGATGTCACCAAAGCTAACTACGAGGTGTTTTTGACAGAAAGGAGAGTGATGTCGCTTTAAGTGCCGGTGTGCTAGGGTGAATGCATATGGCATTCGTAGATGAAGCTCGAATACATGTGCAGTCGGGCAAGGGTGGCAATGGTGTCATCCGCTGGCTGCGCACCAAAGAGTCCGCCCGCGGCGGACCGGCTGGCGGCGACGGCGGCAATGGCGGCGATGCTGTCCTCGTCGGCGTGCGCGATTTGGCTGCGCTCGCGCGCTACCGTTTCGAGAAGAAATTTCATGCGGAGAATGGTGAAGCAGGGAAGAGTGAACTTAAGCGCGGAAAGAACGGCGAGGACATGCTTGTGCCGGTGCCCGTGGGCACGGTGGCGCGCGTTATCGATACGGGAGAGGAATACGAAATAACAAAAGAGGACGAGCGCATTGTTCTCTTCCGCGGCGGCTACGGCGGTCTCGGCAACGCGAGATTCAAGAGCTCCACGAACCAGAATCCATTTCAACAGACCGTCGGCAAGCCGGGGAAGGGTGGGGATATCCAGCTCACGCTTAAGATCATCGCGGACGCGGGGCTCGTGGGCCTCCCGAACGCAGGGAAGTCTTCGCTGGTGAACGCCCTTACTCGGGCGAAGTCAAAAGTGGGTGCGTACCCTTTCACAACGCTCGAGCCGAACCTTGGTGAATTCCACGGGTACATTCTCGCCGACATCCCAGGGCTCATTGAAGGCGCCTCGTCTGGGCGAGGTCTCGGCATAAAATTTTTGAAACATGTGGAGCGCACAGGCATTCTCCTGCATCTCGTCTCGGCAGACCAAGATGATCCCCTCGCGGCCTATGGGGAAGTGAGAAAGGAGATAGAGGCATTCGGGCACAATCTCACCAAGAAGCAGGAGATCATCGTCCTCTCAAAAACCGACCTCGTCTCGCCAGAGGAGGGTAAGGTGAAGATGCAGCTTTTGGCTCGAGAGACCGACAAAGAGGTACTCTCGGTATCGGTTAATGACCCAGCGGCGCTCAAGAATTTTTCAGACAAACTCTCCAAAATCTTCGCCAAGAAGTAGAGGGCGCATTTGCCTACTCCCCGCCGGGACGGCATACTGTAGGCACTATGTATCGCCCGACCACCCCATTAGAAATAAAACCCACTTCTAACGGGGCAGGTCGGTCAAGGTCATGAAATATATACCGACGATTGGTTTGGAAATACATGCTGAGTTAAAAACTCGGACCAAGATGTTCTGCGATTCGGCAAACGACCCGGATGAGACCCGGCCGAATGTAAACATTTGCCCAATCTGCCTCGCGCACCCCGGCACCCTGCCTGTCATCAATCGGGAGGCGGTTCGGCATATTCTTCGTATCGGCACTGCCGTTGGCGGCAACCTCGCGGACTTCACCGAGTTCGATCGCAAGAGTTATTTTTATCCGGATATTCCAAAGGGGTATCAGATCAGCCAATACGAACATCCGCTCGTTTTGGGCGGCGAACTCTCGGGTGTCGCTATCACTCGCGTGCACCTCGAAGAGGACACCGCCCGCTCCACCCATTCAAGCGACAAGAGCCTTGTCGATTTCAATCGCGCAGGCATTCCGCTCATGGAGCTTGTGACTGAACCGGTGATACACGATGCGGAAACCGCGGGACGCTTTGCGCGCGAACTGCAGCTTCTCCTCCGCACACTTGGCGCAGGCGAAGCGAATCTCGAGAAAGGCGAGATGCGCATCGAAGCGAATATTTCCGTATCACCTGAAGAAGGGAAGTTTGGTACGAAAGTGGAAGTAAAAAATCTCAATTCATTCCGTTCCGTCGAACGCGCTATCGCGCACGAGATAGAACGCCAGACTGCGCTCATCGAGAGCGGGGGAAAGGTGTCGCAGGAGACCCGAGGCTGGAACGAGGTCAAGCAAGAGACCTTCCACCAGCGCTTCAAAGAGGGGAGCGCCGACTATAGGTACTTCCCAGAACCGGACCTCCCCAAGCTCTATATTTCCGAGATCCCAGAGTTCTCCGCCGAGGCTCTTCGGGCGTCCCTCCCCGAGCTCCCGTGGGAACGCCGCGCCCGCTATGCGCAGGACTACAAGATGAAAGAAAGCGATGTCGCGTATCTCGGCGCGACAGCGGAACGCGCAGATTTTTTTGATGCCGTCACTCGCGCACTTGAAAACAATGTGGAGCACATCGCACTGGCAGCGAACTACATCGTCTCGGATCTCGCCGGCGTGTATGCAAAGCAAGGGAGCGAAAACTTCGAAGCGCTCGATGCGCATTCATTTGCAAAACTCATTCGCCTCGTTGCAAGCAATGAACTCTCTTCGCGCGGCGCGAAAGATGTACTGCTCATTATGGTTGAGAAAGGCGGCAGTCCGGAAGACATAGCAAAAGAGCACGGGCTTATGCAGGTGCATGACACCGGTGTTCTCACCGAAGCAATCAAGGCGGTGCTCGTCGAAGAGGTCAAGGCGGTCGAAGAGTATCGGGCAGGGAAGGAGGCGGCGCTCCAGTACCTGATTGGCAAGAGTATGAAAGCCACCAAGGGCGCCGGCAACCCGGGTCTACTCAAGGAGCTCATCATTAAAGAGCTGCAATAGCACCAACCAAACCGAAAAATGGCGAGGAACATAGATGTTCCTCGCCATTTTTAGACCTTTTTCCTGGAGCTGTGTACAGCTCTTCCACACCAGCCGAGATATGGCTATACTGTTGATATGGAAGAGATTCTTATCGGTGAGAAGAAATACATATCGTCAAAACAAGCTGCAAAAGCGACCGGATATGCAAAGGACTACATCGGTCAGCTCTGCCGCGAGGGACGAGTGCCGGCTCGCCTCGTCGGTCGAAGCTGGTATGTCCTGGAATCGGCCATTCATGACCACCGATTTGGTGAGCCAGTGAGCGAAAAGAACGAAATCGAGGCAATTTCCCCCATTTTTCAGAAGACATGGGAACCTCCTCGGTATGAGGCGTCCCCGGTGGAACTTCTCCCCGATGTAAAACGGCTTGAAAAAATAGAAAAACCAGAGCCTGAAAGCGCAGAAGAAGAAACCGAAGACATTCAACAGCCCCAGGATGCCTGGAAGGCGTGGTTTGACCAGCCTGGAGTCAATCAACTGGCAGTTTCTACAATAGATGATGAGGAAAAGGGCACAGAGGAGCAAATACCAGCAGAGGAAGAAGAGAGGCCAGAAGAGAAAGAGGAGAATGTTCCAATACGCGCCATATATCACCCGGAATATCAGCCGCTCCCCGAGGAACTTCTGCCGCGACGCCGTGCAGAAACTCGATCCTCGAGAGTTGAGGAGGAACATAAAGAGAAAACACCTCGTTCAGGCAAGGTTATTCTGTCCCTACAGCTCGCTGGGGCAATGCTCGCGCTGTTTGCTGCTGGCAGCGCGGTGCTCGGCAGCGGATATTTTGATAAGTATGTCGTTTCGTTAGGTGCAATTCGAATGATAGCAGGCGTAGGAGTCTACAGCAGGTAGCTTATTTACTCAGTTTCTTGTCTCGAGTAATCGAGTTTTATTTTTCTTTTTCTAATAGGGTAGAGAATGCATAGAAATCATTTTCAATAACGATCTATACGGATATACATATATATAATGTATAAAATGTCGCACATTCTTTTAACACGATATTTTGCGACATGCGTTAATTAGAGACTTTGGTGCGGCGAATCGATCGATTCCTCCTCTTTGCATACCAAAGATGCCATAGAGCCCTGTATCTGTAAGCCGCTACAGCGATGACACTTACCGCACCTGAATTTTCTCAAGACTTGATCTGAGGATGAGTCTGGGAAGCATCCGATTCGACTCGAACTATGTAAATTTAAAAAACAGAAACCAATATTTGAAATCTTATCCACACAAGCATTTCAATTTCCGCTGTGCTCACCAAAATAGTGAGTTACTATTTAGTTAATTCGGATATCCGACATGAATGCTCCTTTCTCAAAAAAACTAATTTCAACGAGAGAAGCATCCGAACTTTCGGGCTACACCGCCGACCACCTCGCGCGCCTCGCGCGCTCCGGTGAGATCGAGGGAACTCAGGTCGGTCGCACCTGGCTCATGGACCGCGAATCCCTCTCCGAGTTCATGAAAAAAAATGGGCGCCGCGAAAAGCATTTGGCCGGCCTGATTTCGACGAAGGACGCGTCGAAGCTGCACGGCTACAGCCCGGACTATCTGGCCCGCCTCGCGCGCTCCGGTGAGATCGATGGAACCCGCGTCGGCCGCACTTGGCTCGTAGAGCGTGAGTCGCTCGAGCGCTTCCTCAAGGAGCAGGGTGAACGCAAAGAAGCGCACACGCGCGCGCTCGCGCGCGCGCGCGAAGAGGAGTATCGCGCACACAACGCTGTACCGGTTGTGTCGGCTGCTCCCGCTGCTCCCGCAAAGGTTTCCGTAGAAACTCCGAAAGAATTTCTCCCGGTGAGTCAACCGGTGGTGATCTCGCCGTTTGCGGGCGTGCCGAGTCTGTGGCGCTCGCAAGTCTTGGCTCTCTCCGTTGCGCTCCTCGTCGTTTCTTCCGGAGCTTTCGCAGCCCGAGCAATGACTTCCCCGCAGGTCGCGGGAACGGCGACGAAACTCGCGCGTGAGATCGCCGTTGGGTTCAATGCCGCTTTCGGAAATATTCCGGAACGCCTTGCGGCAAAACTTGATGCGGCGAGCGGGACTCTGCGCGCATGGCCGGCGCGCATCGGAGAGCGCAGCCTGATTGCAACCGACCGCGTCGCACCGGTATTCCTCTCGCAGCCGAACCTCTCGCCACTCCGCATGGCGCTCGATGAAAACAATCGCTCGTCCGGCGCAAACCTCGCGCGGGTTTCTCCCAAGTCGCCGATTGAGAATCGGCAAGAACTTGCCGAGTCTCTCAATCAAGCGGCACTCGCCGCTTACGCGTTTGCCACCAACCCCTCGCTCGCCGCAGGCGCGGCCGCGAATGCGTATCGCGCGATTGGCGTCGGTGCCTACGGCGCGATCAACGCATCATTCTCCGCGTATCGTTCGTTCATCGAAGGAACCGGAACACACACACTCGCGCTCGCAGCCGCAACGCGCGACACGCTCGCGCATGCGCCGAGTTTTGTGAACGAAATGAACCTCGCGTTCGGTTCGGCCGTTATCGAATTTGCGCATGCGGCGATACGCGCAGATGTGATGTTCGCGCGCGCCCTCGCAACAGCCGCCCCCGAGACCGCTCGTGCGACCGTTGCAATCATCGGCGCTACCGGCGACGCGCTCGCGCGCACTGCCGCTGCGACGCCCGCGCTCGCTACCGAACTTTTCCTGCGCACAACCGCGATGCCTGCGCAGATTGCACCCGCACTCGCGCAGGCAGTTTTCAACGCCGAGTATGCAGGAGCGACTCGCTTTGTTGCCGTCACTCAGGCATCCTCCGAGCAATACCTCGAATTCGTGCTCGATACCGCGCGTTTCGCTTATGCCGGCACGGAAGGCGCGCTTGCGGCGGCTCACGCGACTGGCTCGCTTCTCGCCAATGCGTCAACCGCCATTGAAAACGCGTATCTCGGCGCGCTCGGCAAGGGCGCGCTCGCCGTACGAAGCGCGGACGACATCGTAATCGCCATCAATGCCGTACTGCATTCGCCGCAGATTGCCGCGGCAGTTGCCGTCGCTCTTCCGGCACTTTCGCTCGGCGAACAAGCCGCACTCACCACCTACGAAACAATCAGCAGCTGGTTTGATTCCGCGAACCGCACGCTCGCCGTGCTTCTTGGTCCGCCGCCGACGATCGTGCTCCCGACTGGCGTCAAGACACGCGTTGTCGCGACCACCCCACGCACCTCCACGACCACCGTGACGACGAGTTACCCAACCTACACGACTGTCGTTCGCGGTATCTCTGAAAGTTTTGTTAATCAGTCGCTCGCGTCGCTCCGCACCGATATCCTCGCGACGGTTGCGGGCATGATCCAGCCGGTCGCGGTCCAGGGTGCGACAAATCAAACCACCATCCAGTATGTGAATATGATCCAAGATCTTTCGAATCTCATCGTCAGAAACGGCGACTTCCGCGGCGGCACCTTCGCCGGCGGAACGCTTACGAACGGCATCTCGGTTACCGCAACAACCGGCACCTTCGACAATCTCACCGCCGGCTCGCTGTCGGTCTCGAGCCTCACTTCTCCCGGCCCGATCTCCGCTCCGTATTTCACTGCAGCCAGTTCGACTGCAACCTCTACCTTTGCCGGAAACCTCTCCGTCGGCGGGAATCTCAACTTCAACGGCGCGCTCCTGCAAAACGGCGCGCCGTTCACCAGCAGCCAGTGGACCACGCTTGGTTCGGATGTGTACTACAACACCGGCAATGTCGGCATCGGCACCACGACCCCGTTCGCAAAACTTTCTCTCGCCGGTAGCGCCGGCGGCACCGCGAATCTCTTCGCACTTTCGACTTCAACAGCAGGCTTTGCGACCACCACCGCGCTCATCATCGACCAGAACGGCGACCTCTCTCTGGTGAATGGCGCAAATCTTTCTGTCGGCGGGAATCTAACCGCGACCACCGGCACCACATTGCTGGGCACCACCACGCTTGCCAATCTTGCTGTCACCAACACAAGCACAAGCACTTTTGCCGGGAGCCTCTCTGTCGGCGGCAACCTCAATTTCAGCGGCGCCTTCCTGCAAAACGGCTCACCGTTTGTTGGCAGCCAGTGGACCACGCTTGGTTCGAATATCTACTACAACACCGGCAATGTCGGCATCGGCACCACCTCGCCTTCCCAAGCCCTCTCCGTCCAAGGCAATGGCCTCCTCTCCGGTGATCTTTCGCTCGCCAACCTCACCGCCACCGGCACCGCCACCATCGGTTCTTTGAACGGAGTTGTCGGAGCAAACAATGGCGTGCTCTACGCCGCCGCTTCCTCCTCCATCTTCGGCTTCGTTCCAACCTCCAACGCGCTCCCCAAAGGAAACTTCTTCGTTGGCGATGACAGCGGCGTCGCGCAGGCCACCACCAGCATCTTCATCAGCTCCATCGGCAACATTGGCATCGGCAATGTGAATCCTTCATACAACCTCGATGTCACCGGCAGCGGGCACTTCACTTCGCTTGTTGAGGCTTCACATTTTGTCGCCACTTCGACCACCGCCACGAGCTCCTTCGCCGGCGGGCTCACCGTCGGCACAAATCTTGTCGTTCCACGGGTGGGGAATGTCGGCGTCGGCATCGGCGTCAGTATTCCCGCCACCGCGCTCGACATCGGCGGCGGCACCAACTACACCAACACCACCAGCGCCAATCAGTTCTTCGCACCAACCGGAAAGATTATCCAGGTCCGCGACGCGAGCCAGTCGGCACTGAACCTCATCTCGGACATCGATACAAACGGCGGCACGCTCGGCGCACTCGCGTTCTCCCGCTCGCAAGGCCAGACCGACGCACATGTGAATGTCGCTGGCATATCCGCGCTGCAGTCTGGCACCGGCAATCAGGCCGGCGGCATCCTTCAGTTCTGGACGAAGGCGAACGGCGGCGCGGTAACCTCGCCCCGAATGGTTATCGACCCCACCGGTTTCGTTGGCATTGGAACGACAAGTCCCGCATCCAAACTTTCTGTTGCTGGCGGTGTTTCTATCGGCACCAACTACATCACCACCGCCCCGACAGACGGCCTCATTGTGGAAGGAAATGTGGGTATCGGGACGATTTCACCGACACAAAAGCTTGATGTGGCAGGTAACATCAACATCTCCGCCGGCTCCGCGTATATGTATAACGGGGCGAATGTTATCACCGCTTCCACCACGAAAGGGAATTACTTCTTCGGCGGAGCGGGAAACTTGACGATGACCGGTACCAACAACACCGTAACCGGTAATCAGGCCCTCATCTCAAACACCACCGGCGCCGCCAACACAGTGAGCGGCGTAACTGCCCTTTTCCACAACACCACCGGAGGCTCCAATACGGTGAACGGTTATGGCGCGCTCTATCAAAACACTACGGGTGCACAAAATGTTGGCGAGGGTCTCTATGCTCTCTACAACAATATCAGCGGGTCAAAGAACATAGCAATTGGTCCGCTTACTCTCTACAACAATGTCTCAGCAACATCCTCCGTTGCCGTCGGTTTTCAAGCAGCTGCGGGCACAGGTTTTAATGCATACTCGAATCAGGGTGGTACCTATCTCGGTTATCAATCCGGACTCTCTGCCGCTACCGGGAGCGACTTCAACACCTTTGTCGGCTACCAGGCCGGCTATGGAGTAACCTCCGGTTCCAACAATATTTGGATAGGCACCGCCACCTCCTCCACAGCCATCGCGAATCTCACCACCGGCTCCCAGAACATTCTCATCGGCAACAACATCTCGCTTCCGTCTGCGACCGCGAATGGTCAGCTCAACATTGGCAATATCATCTACGGTACCGACATCACCGGCACCGGCTCGACGCTCTCGACCGGCAATATCGGCATCGGCACCACCTCCCCCTCGCAAAAACTTTCAGTCCAAGGCAACGGACTCTTCTCCGGCGATCTCTTTGCCGCCAATTTCACCGCCACCGGCACCGCCACCATCGGTTCTCTCACCGGCGTCGTCGGAGCAAACAACGGCGCGCTCTACGCCGTCGCCTCCTCCTCGCTCTTCGGCTTCACACCGATCTCAAATGCGCTCGCGAAAGGAAACTTCATCGTCGGTAATGACGCGGGCGTCGCACAAGCCACTTCATCTATTTTCATCAGCTCGACAGGGAGGCTGGGTCTCGGGACGATAAGTCCAGATTATCCGTTGGATGTCAGGGGAAGCGTCGTAATTGGCGCCGGAGCAGACAGCAGCGGCCTAAAACTCAGAATGTTGGATGGAACTACCATCTTGAGAACTTTTGATCCCACGAATATTGGTGCTTCTAATTCGATAAACTTTGGCGCGGTAGGAAGCGGCGGAGATTTGAGAGCGCACGGAACGGAGCATCATTGGTTCAACAATGGAGCAACGGTGGAGTATATGACGATCAAAAGTTCCGGCAATGTCGGCATCGGCTCCACGAGTCCTGCCACGACGCTTTCCGTCGCGGGGAACGGATATCTTACCGGCGGGCTTGGTCTCGGAATCGTCAATACAACTGCCGGAAGTTTGCAGACGACTGGCAGTGCGACCGTCGGCTCCAACCTTCTTGTGCAGACGCTCCTGAATTGTAGTTCCGCATCGAGCGCGATTCAGACCGACGGTTCGGGCAAGCTGGTTTGCGGCAATGTCACCGCCATCGGCGGCACCTCCGCCGGCGGGTGGACCTGGATCACGCCGAAGTTCGTCAAACTCGCCACTTCTACCGACCTGGTTGGCATCGGAGTTAGCCCCACTGATTCCTCGGCAAAACTCACCATCGATTCTGGCGGCACCGCCACCACAACGCTCTCATTGAATGCCGTGACCAGTCAGACGGCAAACATTTTGGAAGTGTACGACAACGCGCTCGCGCTCTCCTCGGTCATCTCTGCGGCAGGGAATTTCGGTATCGGTTCCACCTCGCCATCCTCATTGTTCAAGCTTTCGATTCTTGGTGACAGCTACTTCGGCGGCAAGGGCTACTTCGGCGGAAGTCTCACTTCCACAAACCTTACCGCCACCGGCACCGCCACCATCGGTTCTCTCACCGGCGTCGTCGGATCAAACAACGGCGCGCTCTACGCCGTCGCCTCCTCCTCGCTCTTCGGCTTCACACCGATCTCAAATGCGCTCGCGAAAGGAAACTTCATCGTCGGCGATGATTCGGGCGTCGCACAAGCCACTTCAAGTATCTTTGTGAGCTCGACGGGCAGCATCGGCATCGGCACCACCTCGCCTGGCACGATTCTTTCCATAAACGGAGTAGGGAATTTTGCCCCTCAAATGTCGACGCTATATTCGCCGCTCACGCTCCCGTATCTGACCGCCACCTCAACGACGGCGACTTCGACATTCGGGTATAGCGTCAATATCACGAGCGGGTGTTATGCCGTAGGCGGTGCATGTGTCGCAAGCACCAACAGCACTTTTGGTTCGGGCGTAACGAATGCGCTCACCTACTGGATAAACAGCAACACGGTCGGCGCCACAACTTCTCCGACCGTGGATTACATCACCGCATCTTCCACTACTGCGACCTCCACTTTTGCCGGCGGGCTCACAGTGGGTTCAAACCTGTTTGTCCCGTCGTCCGGCAATATCGGCATCGGAACATCCTCACCGCTTTCCAAGCTCGCTATTTCCGGAGGCGCATCCATTGGCGCAAACTACAACACCACTGCACCGACGAACGGCCTCATCGTGGAAGGGAATGTGGGTATCGGAACGAACAATCCGACTATCGGGAAATTGCAGGTTAGATTAGATAGTGCAACGACAGGGGTGACCGTCGACGCTGAGAACGGTGATGTGACCAGTGCTGGCCCCGGCGTCAGGTATAACGCACAGCTTGCAAACGGGAACGGCGCAATTCAGCAGTCTGGTGCGCTTGTTTTTGCCAAAGCGGCGAGCACGGCTACCACAGTCACCACCGATATCTACTTCCTCCAGAGCAATCCATCGTCGCAGAACAATCAGTTCTTCACCATAAAAGGAGCTACCGGCAATGTCGGCATCGGCACCACCTCGCCATCTACCAATTTCTCGGTCCAAGGCAACGGCCTCTTCTCCGGAGACCTCTTCGCGGCGAACATCACCGCCACCGGTACCATTTCCGCAGCAAGCCTCACGCTCTCCGGCCTCGGCAGGAACATGCTCATTGCCACCGACGGCTCCGGCGCACTCGTCGCGTCCTCAACGCCGCAAGTCGCCGCGCTCTTCGCCACCTCGACCACGGCGACCTCCACATTTGCCGGTGGCGTGGTGATGGGCACGAACGGCTTCGTGTACCAACAAGCGACGGGCAATATCGGCCTCGGCACCACAAACCCCGCAACCAAACTCGATATCGGCGGCGGCACCAACTACACCAACACCACCGGCGCCAATCAGTTCTTCGCACCAACCGGAAAGATTATCCAGGTCCGCGACGCGAGCCAGTCGGCACTGAACCTCATCTCGGACATCGATACAAACGGCGGCGCACTCGGTGCACTCGCGTTCTCCCGCTCACAAGGCCAGACCGACGCACATGTGAATGTCGCTGGCATAGCCGCGCTGCAGTCTGGCACCGGCAATCAGGCCGGCGGCATCCTTCAGTTCTGGACGAAGGCGGATGGCGGCTCGGTCACTGTGCCGAGAATGGTGATAGACGCTTCCGGTAATGCGGGCATCGGCACCACGACACCGCTCTCCAAGCTCGCGATTTCCGGAGGCGCATCCATTGGCGCAAACTACAACATCGCCGCACCGACGAACGGTCTCATTGTGGAGGGGAATGTGGGTATCGGGACAACGACGCCGTATTCGACACTGGGAGTACGGGGAAGCAACGCAAATGTATTGACACTGCAAGACACCTACACTGGCGGTCGTAATGCAACACTGCAACTCGGAGACACATTCGGAGATATCTACCGGCCTTTCAGTATTCTGGCCAATTACACTTCCGGCGGGGTGTCATTTATAGCCAACCGCGATTTGACTGGCTGGGGCTTCAACTTCCTGAAGAACAATGGCACAACAAATCTCATGCACATCGATACAGGCTCAGGCAATGTCGGAATTGGGACTACGACGCCCGGCGCAAGATTGCATTCACTGGCAACGACAGAACAACTGCGTCTTGGGTACGACGGTACGAACTATGCCAGTCTCACCGTGAATAGCGGGGGAACTCTGACGGTTTCTTCGACAGCGAATGTCGTGACGATTGACTCGACAACTCTGAACACCAAAACAATAAATGTTGGTGCCGGTCATGTCTTGAATTTCGGCACCGGCTACATCCGCGCGACAGGCGCTTTGAACTTAAATGATACTACCGCCACAAATGTATTGATTGCGAATGGTGGAGGAAATGTCGGCATCGGCACCACCTCGCCGTCACAGCGCCTCTCCGTCCAAGGAAACAGTCTCTTCTCCGGCGACCTCTTCGCGGCGAACATCACCGCCACCGGCACTATCACCGCCGCTTCACTCGCGCTCACTAACGCGCTCCCGGTCTCTTCCGGCGGCACAGGCGTCTCTTCACTCACTGCCAACCAAGTCCTCTATACCAACGCTGCCGGTACTGCCGTCGCCACGGTCGCCACCTCCTCCGTCACCCAGGGCTCCGGCATCACGGTCTCCGGCACCGGATACCTCGTCGGCGGTGCCGGCCTCACCATCACCAACAACGGTGTCCTCTCCCTCGCCCAAACCTATGGCGC
>Ga0172379_10003311_pt1 | contig 25981 bp, 30 predicted proteins | sample GrowelOW334metaG_FD_119756 | JGI IMG/M metagenome (GOLD analysis project Ga0172379, IMG submission 119756) | Groundwater microbial communities from an aquifer near a municipal landfill in Southern Ontario, Canada - Groundwater well OW334 metaG | ecosystem: Environmental > Aquatic > Deep...
AAAGAGGAAGAAAAATAAAGATTGGCACACTTATGCCGGGATGGTTGCTATGCTCAAGGCATAACGTAACGGCCCGACATACCTTTCGGGGTTTTGGCAGGCGCCTACCAATCATAGGCGCCCAGCTATCTCCGCGACCGAAGGTCTCCAGGGTTGACGGACCATCCAGGAGGGGGCCGGATTGCAACACGGCGCATACGCGGCGGTTGCGAATCCGGAGAGGGGCTGCGCAATCGGCAGCAGTGGCGATGTCGCCAGCAGCAGCATGGCGAGCGCCAGAAGAGTTCCTGCATAGAGCAGGAAAATCACGGTTATGTTCATAATCCTACCTTTCTTCCTTGTTGGGTTGGAAAAGAGCAAACGTTTATATAATCCATTCTATTCATAAACAAAATAAAGTCAATACTTAAACAATAAAAAACCACCCATTTCCCTAAGGATACATGGGTGGTTGCAGTTTTTAATTAAACTACTTGGTCGTTAGACCTTTCCGGTCGCCGCTACCGGCTGGCCGTTTCCCTTGCCAAGGGAGTCTTTCAACATCCCTGCCATCAGGACTTGGACGATTCCGCTGGAACCGTCCTCTCCATTGCCTCCGCCGGCAATGACATCGGGCACCAGCTTGAATCCGCTGTCTGCCAGCGCTTTGCCCACCTCTATAATCGCGTAGTTGTTCTGGCCAACCGCATTGGTCTTCAGTTGAATGACCCTTGCTTCGGCTTCGCCAACTGCCGTGATCTTGGTGCCTTCGGCGGTGCCTACGGTCGTAAGAACGTTGGCATCAGCTTCGGCGTTGATCGTCTTGGACCTTGCATCGCCTTCGGCCTTCTTGACCTCGGCTTGTGCCGTATACTCGGCAATCTGCACCGAGCGCTCGGCGTCAACCACGCGGGCTTGCGTGTTTGCCAGAGCAGAGGCCTGTTCCAGCTCTTTTCTGGTCACTTCGGCCAGACGCTGGGTTTCGTAGGTCACCTGCTCTTGCTCGGCGATCTTCCGGTCGGTGAGCGTCTTCATCAACGCTTCCGGCGGAGTGATGTCGCCAATCAACGTGTCCACGGCGCCGACGTTGTATTCTCCGAGAGCCTCGGAGATTTGCGTTTTCGCCTCGGTTTGCCGCTGCCGGCGTTCCTTCAGGAACTGGATGACATCGGAACTCTGCGCCGCATTGCGGAAGTAGTTGCCGATGGTGGGCTCTAGAACCTGCGTGACCAAGTTAGCCATGCTTCCAAACCGCGCGATTACCTTGGGGGCATCGTTTCGCGGAATGTGGATAATCTGGCTCACATCCAAGTTGAACGTGAAACCGTCCGACGAACGGACAGTGATGGTGGAAAGGTTTGCGTCGAGCTTGTGCGACTCGGTCTTGCCCGTGGCCCAATTGAGGACTACGTTAGCCGTTGGCACGCACTCAACTTTGTGCGTAAAGGGGTTGATTGGGTACTTGCCCGGATCAAAAGGTTCAACCCAGACGCCCTTTTGGCCCCTTTTCACCAAGTTGCCGTGCTTGAACGACTCGCCGGTCACGTCCACGCCAACATCGCCTACATAGGCAATGACAACGCCGACTGTTGCAATCGGCACCACGGTCATCTCCTTGATCTCTACCGTGGCGAACCTTGGGTTGATGTAGTATCGGCCTGCTAGCATGACTTGCTCTTGCAGACCTTTGAACCCGCCCTTGTCAAGAAAGGCCTGGCCGTCTTGGAACATGCTATGTCCCTCGATTTCCTTGCCGGCGATGTCGCCGGTAGGAAGTGCCTTGCCTTCCCGCGTGGTCACGATGCCCACCATGTTGTCCCCGATTTCCAGAACTTTTTCTGGGGTCACGGTGAACAACGCTGTGTTGATGCGGTACGTCCCCGGGGGGATGATCGCAATCTGCGGACCTCGTTCCCCGCCATTGACGAGGAACTTGCGGGCGTCCTGGAAGGCGTCACAATCAACCCTTTTGGCGAGCACTCGGCCGTCGGTCAGGGATTTTCCATCCCGCGACTCAACGACGCCAATAGTGCCCTGGGCAACTGTGACAAACTTCTGGATCCAGATTTCGTACTGCCACGGCCAGTAGCAAAAATGAATGCCTGGCGGCAGTGTGTCGGCTTGAATACCCGCTTCTCCGTTGAGCGCAACAATGCACCCGTCGGGCAGGGTTTTGTTCGCGCCGAACAGCACGAACTTCTTATTGACCACGCCCAGTGAGTCCTGGGGAATGATCACCACTCCAAGGAGCCTCAACGAGAGGCGGAACCCTCCGAGTGACAAGAAGATGACGATGGCCAAAAGAGCCAGCGCCCACCACCAGCCACTCAAGACATTCATGACCGTCTCCATCTAACAAATCCTTTCTTTTTCAGAATTACGGCTTCTGATGGCCGCCCCATTTTGGGGTGTTGTCAAACACTAAGCTTCGCTTAGTCTAAATTAGAGTATACATTAATTTATTGTTCTTGTCAATAGTTTAAAGCAAATAAAAAAAGGGTTCACCCTCTTTTTAAAACGCAGTTATTTGTCGCACAATAAACTTAGTGGACCCACTGCACTTAGAATGAAACACTATTGAAACCATTATTTTAAGGTTTAACAGCGTTTTCGCCAAACTTAATCTTGCAGTGGCTTATTTAACATTTTAAGCCCAAAAATCAATCAGTCATTGTTGTCCAAACAAAAAAACGGGAGAATTTCCCGCTTTTCTGTTTAGCAAGAGCTATTTATTTTTTTTAGCCATTTTAATTCCCAAATCGGTAGAATTATTTATAGAACCAATGGCAACAAATCTTGGATATTCTTTCTCTATCCTCTCAATCATTTGCCAAGCCCTGTCGGAATCAAGAACAAGACTGGAAACGGCAAATCCTGGCATTCCTTCTTTCAAAAATCTTTCCCTCATCTCCCAAGCTCGGTCAGAATCAACGCCTGCAAGGCTTCCTGCAACCCGACCAGTATCTCCATTTCTAAGCCATTTTTCTCTAAGCTCCCACGCTCTTTCCGAATCTAACCCTGCTACCCCTCCTACATCAAGCTCAGCGGGAGTCCATTTATCAAGCCAGTGATATACAGCTCTCCTGTCAGCAGATGCTGCTTGTGCTATCTCCTCTCTCATTTGCCAAGCCCTGTCGGAATCCAATCCGCTTAAACTATAAGCAATACCGTGAGCTACGCTTGTTCCAAAATCTTCTAACTCCACGCTCCCTACGTGGTATTCTCTTTTGTCTTTCCAAGCTAAAGTTTTTATCTTCTCCCGCATCTCCCAGGCTTGCTCAGAATCAAGACCAATCAAACTTTCAGCAACCGCCCTCGGATTTTTGCCTATCAATTTCTCCCGCATCTCCCAGGCTTGCTCAGAATCAAGACCAATCAAACTTTCAGCTACATGCCCAAATTCATAAAATTTTGAACCCTTAAAAGTTGGTTTTTTTTCAACTAATTTCTCCCTCATCTCCCAAGCTCGGTCAGAGTCAACGCCTGCAAGTCCTATAACAATCCATCCTTCGGGAACGCCTTCACCCAGCAACTCCTCTCTCATTTTCCAAGCCCTGTCGGAATCAAGACCAGCCATACATTGAGCAATATCCATTAACTTATATCTTTTCTTCTCTTTCTTTTCCCTTTCTATTGTTCTATGCTGGGCAGGTTCATCTGTGGAAAACATCTCTTTAATCTTATCTATATCCACATTTATCTCAGCTGCTTTTATCTTATCAAACCAATCTAAAACTCTATCTTCTTGCGATTTTTCTCTGACTTCAGGAACGGGAACTTGCTGAGATTCCTCTTCTCTTCTTGGCTCTTCGCCAAAATTTTTTTCCATATTTTTAATTTTAATTGTAATTTTTTACGATTTTTGAATTTACGTTTTTTAATTTTACCACCAGCCAAAAAATAATCAAGTTTTTCGGCAATCATTACTGCCGCAGTAATCCGTCTGAAGCAAGGTTGTGAATATAAACTTTTCCAACCAGCACAATAAATTCTTTTTCCAAAAGAAGGTTGTAAGCCCTACAGAAATCCAGCAGATTGAAAAAACGTATGATGTGGTGTAAGGTGAAATCACAATGGCAAATGAAATAAAATTTTTGGGAATTAAAACGGGGAATTGAACCCCGCCCTTCCCGATGACCATCGGGACCGAATGCCGATTTTTAGTGGACCCACGGGGAATTGAACCCCGCCCTCCTCCATGCCATGGAGGCGTAATGCCGATTTACTATGGGCCCGTAATTAGCTTTTGCTGACTTACTATTTTTTCTAAAATTTCTCTATTTTTAAATTTTTTAAGTTTTCGTTCCATCTGCCTCGCTTCGGTTTCTAATTCAAATCCTTTGGAAAAAACTATCTCTAGCGGCCTCAGATACTTTAATGATTTTGTTTTTCCCGAATTATGTTCTTGCAACCTTCTCTCTAAATCATTAGTGCTGCCTATATAGAAACGATTATTCTTTTTACTTTTAAGTATGTATAAAAAATACATTTTTTTGCCCTGGCCCTTCCCGATGACCATCGGGACGAATGCCGATTTACTATGGGCCCCTTTGATATATCTATAATACTGTTTTTAAGAAAAAAATCAATAAAAAAAGCCCAGCAGGTCCAGCTAGGCTTTTGTCGGCGAGGACAGTCGAATGAGAGTTAAACTCCCAAGAATTGCAGAATCCATTCCAGGTACTTGGGCTCCGTGCCCACAATTACGGCCGCCAACACGGCAGTCCCCAGAAACATCCTGCTAGACATTTCCGCGTCCTCTACATTTCCGCTTTCCTGCGGAGGATTGCCGAACAATTTCAGCAATAATTAATAATATCATATTTTGATATAAAAGTCAATAGTAGTTATTTTTTAATCAAACTCCGCAATTTATTGATAGTTTGGTCATATGTTTCCCTATCAACCGGATATGGCGTGGCATCCTTCCCTCCGTGGGCAAAAGAATAGCGGGCAGGGTCTTCATAAGAAGGCTTAGCTCCATAAATTACCTCTGCCACCAATGCCAAGGCCCTAATTGTTTTGGGCCCAACGCCAGGCGTTGCCAAAAGTTTTTCATAATTTTCCGGCTGTCTGTCGCACAATAGCCATAATATTTTTTCAAGATATTTTGATTTAGAAAAATCTTCGTGAACAACCGGATGCCAATTAAACTCTTTTGTTTCTAAATTCAATAAAGTAAGCTGTTGTTTTGAATTGCCAACAGTAACAGTTTGAGACAAGGGCGTATAATATTTTCTTAACAAAGTTATGTCTTTCATCAATGTATTAAAACTCTGCGAGACTAATTCTGTGCTTAATCCCCTGTTTTGCGAGCTTTGGCTTGCGGTCATATTTAAAACTTCTTTTACTTTTTGGTTGCTACTAATCCCCGAATGAGGCTCGTTTATCAAATCTTTCACATCATTAGAAAACCAATGATATCTTCTTGCCGATTGCTCTTGTATATTCATTCCTTGTTGAACAACAGTCCACGCTCCGTTTTTTGTAAAGAAAAAAGCGTGATGGTAAATTTGGAAACCATCTTGCACCAGCGAGCTGTCCACTTTGGCAGCCATTTTTGAATTATAAACCAAAGCCTTTGCCGATTTTTCCGGAAAAGCAATTCTTTCAGCCCAACCCAATATTTGCTCTGGAGTTTTTAGAGATGTCTTGCCTTTGCCTCCGCAAATAAAAATTCCCAAATCTCTTTCACTTCCTCGTATGGCTTCTTTCAGCGCCGCTGTTAAAATTGTTGTTAGGCCTGAAGCGTTCCAATCAAATGCCAAAACCGTTCCCAATGATTGAAACCAAACAGGATCAGAAATTCTTTTTACAAATTCGTCCGGCCCTTCTTCTTGCACAATGGCATAAATCATTTGCTTGGACAGTAAAACCATTCTGTCAAAAAGCCACTTGGGGCATTTTCCATAATCCAAACCAAATGTTGCTATGCCTTTATTTATCATAGAGTATATTATAGCACTTTTTGCAAAAAAAGATCCCGGCCTGTTTGTCGGGATATATTATGGGTTTTGGCGAGTTCTGCTCTGCCTCCTTTTTCTTTCAAGGCCCTTTATAAACCTGATAAGCCGTATAATCAGCATATCATCAAATACGCGAGCGAAAATAAAAGTAATTCCAATGCCGAGAATCATTCCTCCCTTGCTGATATTTATTTGAAGCAAAAGATTTTGTTCGTCAAAATTAGGAAAAAAATATCGGGCAGTTTGAAGCAGAAAAATGATTGCTGAACCAAAAAAAATAGCAGGGCCAATAAAACCAAAACTTTTTAAATTCCTAACTGCTTTCATTGCAACTCCTTTCATATTTTTCTGATGCCGGCGGGCTTATTTTATCAAGGTTGATGCCCGGGATATCTGATACCTTTATTCTGAACTTTTCCAGGGAAATATTTTCAGAAATGCGTACTATTATAATTCCCGAATCTCTGGCTATGTCAAAATCATCATCTATCAGGCCTGGAAATTTTTCTTTAAGACTTTTTTTTATGAAATCTATTCTCTGGTTTACAAGCTCTATATTATCTCTGGTAAAAACGTCCATTAAAAAACTTCTTCTTTGCCCGTTTTCTGTTGCCATTTCTCCGCCTCCCCCGCGAATGATGTAAAAGAGCAGATGATGAAAGGCACTCTAATTTTATGGTAGTCCAAATGCTAATCGTGGTCAATACAAAAAAAGTCCCAACAATTAGTGTTGGGATTATATTTAATGAGAGCTTAAAAATTGCTCTAATTTGTCCAGTTTCTCTTGGGCCGTTGCAGACAGCAAGGCCATATTTTTGTTGAAATCGTCTGTGTCGCTGCGAACCTGCCGGAGAAACGCTTTGCATAGAGAAATGGCTTCCAGCGAGTCTGTTCTAACTTGTCTTGCGCCGTCTTCTAATTCTTTCAACGTTATTTCTTTGGTGCTGTATTTTCGAAGCAATCTGCTAATATTTTTATCCATTGCCTCGCGAAATCTTGTTCCTTGCCATTCGGCATGAAAAACAGCTTCTTCCACTGTAGAATCAGTCATAGCGCTCTCCTTTGTGCAAAACCTGCCTTAGTCTCTAACTTATCACAAGCCTTAAAAAATGCAACAAAAAAACCGATGGAAAACCCCTAAGGAATTTTCCATCGGCCTATAAAAGCACTATTCTCCTTTTCGGAAGTCTTGACAGTACTCTTCTTTGCCGTTCTTAGTGACACTGACGCGGAAGACGTCCGGCATGTTTGACCATTTGATTTTCAGGCCGCTGTTTGCAGACAGCGTGAAATCGTTGGGAACCCGACCCTCCTCGCCGTTCGTGGCGGAGAAGTGAACTTCGTAGGTTCCTGCCCGAAAGAACCGAATGGTTACTTCCTGATCTTGTGACCAGAAAGCTTCCACCGATGTCTTGGCCTGCTTCTCTGCGCCTAAAACGGCAAGAATGCCGAAGACGCAGATAACGGCCACTCCCACCAGTGTCCAGCGGGACACAAAATCCAGTTGTGATTTTCTCCGCCAAACGATGTTCAAAACCATTGCAGCCAAGAGGAAAAAAGATACAACAAAAATCCAACCTAACAACGACATGATTGTCTCCTTAGCGCTTTTTTCTCTTTCTTGACAATCCTGCTTTATTTAGCAGGAAAAAGAGAATTCTTTTCCTGGTTGCTGCAGCGGCAAGTCTGCAGAACATTTTAATATACTATCTTAATTATATCACATCCATATTCCTTTGTCAATTGTATCCCGGCCAAAACAAAAAACCCGCCTCCGCGGATTTTTTAATTTGCACCTTTAATAGTAAAGACTAAACTGATGGTACTTCAAGTCCGCCAGTATCCCCTAGAGCTTCTAAATAATATGGCCCCTGCAAATATCCTCCTAGTTTTCTAATTTTGGGAAGTTTTATTTCTTTTAGTTCTTCCGTTTCCACGTCATTTGTGTTAACATTCCCCAAAATAACTGTCGGAATATTGCTTGCTGTAGCATATTCTTTTAAAAATCTGAACATAGAGTCTCTTAATCCACGGTTAACGTTATTTCCTGCCGGATAGCGGTTATTTACTTCAAAATTGTCCGCCACCAATACGGGCTTTCCAGCCTCATCTTTTGTAACAAATAACCAAGCTTGAGCAACAACATCTCCTGTTTCAGGATCAACGACTTCAGCAATATTAATTCCTTTGTCCACCAGATATTCCAAAATGGTTTCGGGATGGAATGTTGCCAACCCTCCTTCCGGGGTTCCTTCCTTTACACCGACAGAAATACAACAATGCGTGGCGTTTCCCTGAAAGAGGTCCCTTCTGGGATCCCTGTCCCATTTTTTAACAGTGAGTGATTTTTTAGAAGTTTGTTCATTTATTTGTCCGGACATTATACTTTTTATGGTTTCCTGTAGATGCTGAAAAGATTCCGCGGTTTCTTTTGACAAAACGAAATCAGGCTGTTTTCTTCTAATGTATTCCAAAGTTTTTGCATAGGCTGGCATAGTTTGCTCTAGCCATGTCGGGTCACTAAGGTTTATTTGAGAAAAATCAAAGTCTCTCTTTTTTTGTTTTAATTGATTGACGGCCTTATTCAATGATCCTTTTAACTCTGGATGGGCGGTTGTTACAGATTCCTTCCATGCCTCCAACCTCTCAGCAAATTGGGTAAACAGGGCTTCTCTGTCTTGTTTTTTTGCTGTACCCACCTCCATTTCAACTTGCCCTTGGAACGAATTCCACTGTTCCCAATTAATGCCAGCCTTTTTAAAAACTCTTTCTTGTCTTTGATTATGTTCAACTATTTTTTTCCCCATTTCGTCCTTTTGCTCTGGGTTTGAAATAAAATCGCTAAATCTCCCCTCAAAACATGCTTTTAACAGCGAGTTATAGAGATTTAAGCCATCTTCATCCTTCTGTTGTTTTAACATTTCACCATTCACTAAAAGATTCTGAAAATATTGTACTTTCCATGGTTTTATATCTTGATTCGAAATTTCGGCTTCAATCCCAAGTTCTTTAGCAATATCTCTAAGGAGTTGCTGATTTAATTCATTTTTTAGTTCAGAAAAATTTCCTTTGTGAGGTTGAACAATTTCAACAAAATCTGCGGTTCTCCCCATACTTTCATAGCATGACGCTATTTCGAGTAAATCCCCAAGTTCTTTACTGTTTATTTCCTGTTCTTTCATGGCCTTGCCTATCGTGTATAAAATATCAGGTTCGTTTAGGGCACGGGTATATAAATTCATATTTGCCTCAGCATAAGAAAGCCCCCTGGATGTAAGAGTCCCCATAAGCTGGAAAGATTTTTTAGGATCAATCAGTGTCAACCTCCCGATTTCCGCATCATGTCTTTCAAAAAAATCTCCGGGCTTGCTCCATTGTTTTGAAAAGTCCATACCAAGGTTGGCATCCTCGGCATGCTTCTTAAATTCCAAATACCTGGGCAAAAATTCTGTTTGAAATTTTCCCACATCCTCTCCCGATTTTAAAATCTCTGCAATCACCGCGTTTCCGAATTCTCCCGTATTTAATTTACTAATATCCTGTGATAATCGTAACAGCTCGTGTGGCATTTCTTTCAATATTTCAACAGCAACATTGCCTCCATCGGCATAATGCTGTTTTTCGGAACATTTATCTAGCGCCCATGTTGTTGTTTCCATATCCCCAAATTTAAATGACAGTTTGGCAACGGAAGTATATCTCCCTGCCTGCTGGCATATCTGCATAGTTATTTTGGCCATTTCTGGATTTTGTTCAGTAATTTTAGTAGCAAGGTCTGCAGCCAAATCAAAGCGATCTTTTCCGAGACATGCTTCAATTACATATCCAATGATTTCACTATCACCTAATTTAATTGCTATATCGCACGCCCCATTAGGACGCAAGTCAATAAGCTTTTCTATCATTTCCTTCGCAGTATCCGTATCCCCAAGTTTCAATGCAACTTCTCCTATGGCTTCATACAAATTGAAACGGCCAGGGCTACGTTGCATTTCTTCCATTATTTGTTTAACGGTCTCAGTGTCTCCCAATTTAATTGCGATATCTGCTGCTTCGGAGTAAAATCCCCTGATGCGTAGTTGCTTGCCCGCACCTTTTGCACTCTCTGGGTATCTTTCTGCAATCGCCAATGCTAATTGACCTGCCGAGCGCAGAATTTGTCCTCCAGAATCCGCATCATAAACACTAGATTCCATTACTTTTTTTGCAGCCTCCGTATCACCTAACCCTAAAGCAATTTCACCGTACATCGCTAAATAATGACTCTTCTTGATTTTTAATCCTTCTTGCAATATTTTTTTAGCGGTTTCAGTATCGCCAAGCTTTAACGCAAGGTCGCCTGCCCATGAATCATTGTGGTCGGCTAAGCATTTTTCCATCGCTTTTTTTGCAGATTTTGTATCGCCTGCCGCTAATGCAATTTTACCTGCTATATATGGCTGTTGGCCTTCATACAAACATTCTTTCATGAGTCTGTTAGCGGAAGCAATCACTTTCAATCCTTTCGCCATTGATTCTCTCTTTATTTCAGTTTCTGATTTAATCGCATCAAAAACTTTCTCGCCTTCTTTATCAAAAGATTTAATTGCTTTATAGAAATTCGCATCTTCTTGAATTTCTGAATGTCTTCGTGCTAAAAGTTGTCCTTCCATCTGCCAAGGCTGTTTATCCGGTCGAGCTGAAAAATATTGCAACTGCAAATCGGATGGCAAAACTTGACGCAATTTGGCGCGCTTTTCAGTTCTTTCTTTAGTTTTTTCCGGGGAACGCCTTATACGAGCCTTGTTGGAAATTTCAGGTTCCGTCTCTGTGTGTTGATCAACGGGGGTAATGTCTGGGATATCCTCCTCTCTATTATTTGGTATTTCTCCTGGCATATTTGAAATTTGTTTATTATTTTATTATCTAATTTTGCCTCTTTTGCAACAAAAATGCAACAACCAAAAAGCCGTTACCAAAACGGCTCTCGAGTCATTTGTGCCTTCGCCGGGAATCGAACCCGGAACCTTCTCCTTAAAAGGGAGCTGCTCTACCAATTGAGCTACAAAGGCGTAATCCCCCAATGCGGGGGAAAGCTGAATTTATAATCCTTCTTCTTTTAATTTTTCCAATAACTCTTTTTGTTTTCTTGAAAGTTTTCTTGGAATTTTTATTCTCAACTCAACATACAAATTTCCTTTTCCCATGCCGTTGAAATGAGGAATGCCTTTTCCGGAAATTCTCAAAACTTTTCCCGATTCTGTTCCTTCCGGAATATTCAATAAAATTTTTGTAGTGTCTAAAAGAGAAACCTCTATTTCTCCGCCCGTTACCGCTTCTGAAAAACTTATATCGGTCTGGCAAAACAAATCGTCTCCCCTTCTTACAAAAACTGGATGTTTTTTAACAAATATTCTTGCGTAAAGATTTCCTGCTTTTCCGCCTTTTTTGCCGGCTTCGCCCTTTCCTTCAATTTTTATAACTTGATTGGCATCCACGCCGGCCGGTATATGTATCTCAATTGTTTCTTCTCCTTTTGTTCTGCCCTGCCCTTTGCAAACATTGCATGGCTTTTCCGGAATTGTTCCTTCTCCCTGGCACTCGGGACAAACTGCTGTTGCCGTGTATGATCCGAAAATTGTTTTTTTAATTTGTTGAACCTGTCCTGTTCCTCTGCAAGAAAAACATTCTTTTATTTTTGTTCCAGGCTCCGCTCCAACTCCCTGGCATCTGTGGCAGGTAACCAATTTATCAATAGTAATTTTTTTTGCTATTGATTTCAAGGTCTCCTCCAAGGACATTTCCAAATCAACCTGAATATCTTTTCCTTTTCTAAGATCTTTTTTTGTTGTTTTTCTGCCTCCGCTAAATCCTAAAAATTCATCAAAAACATCACCTAAATCTTCAAAGTTAAATTCATATTCCTGATTTTGTCCTTGATTTCTGTTTCCCCAAGCCCAGCTAAAATCAAAACCCTGCCCCTGGTTTCCCCCTGGCGTTCCGTTTTCAAACACTCTGCCAAATTGGTCGTATTGAGCCCTTTTGTCTTTGTTTGAAAGAACCTGATATGCTTCGTTTATTTCTTTGAATTTCTTTTCATCTCCGCCCTTATCAGGGTGGTATTTGTGGGCAAGTTTGTGAAACGCTTTTTTAATTTCGTCTTGAGAAGCGCCTTTCGACACCCCCAAAACTTCGTAATAATCCATGATGTATTGACAATATTATATAATATGATATAATAAATATAGGCTGTTATTACTATCGCTTTCCCCCTCTAAGGAGAAAAAATCTTGTCCAAGACAAACATTTCTTACGTAATTCGGAAGCGAAAACCAGGTACGGATGAATGGGAAATATGGGATGGATCTTGGGTCGGGGAAGACGACGCGCGTAGAGAGTTAGATTGCATGCGCGCCTCCCCCCTGTTCGCGGGTTATCAAGTTCACCTAGTCAAGCGAACAGAGGTAATTACAACCACTGACGAGGTGATTGACTCCGGACCAGTTTGACCGACATGTTGTAACAGCAAGCCGTGCCGCGACTTTCAGAGATATTCTGAATGTTGTGGTACGGCTGTTTCTTTGCTTATTTATTTTTCAGTGTACTTGCCTTCTTCGGCATCGTTTTTGCCTTCATCTTTGGGCTGTTCGGGATTGCCGGTTTGAGGCTGTTGTTTGTACAACTCTGCTCCAACTTTCTGTATGGCGTCAGACAGCTCTTGCGTCTTGGTTTTAATTTCTTCCATATTATCACTTTCTTTTGCTTTTTTCAATGCTTCTATCTTTTCTTCGGCATCTTTCTTCAATTCGGCAGGAACTTTATCACCCGACTCTTTTATGGTTTTTTCTGATGTGTAAATCAAAGTATCGGCAATATTTTTTGCCTCAATCATAGCCTGTTTCTTTTTATCTTCTTCTGCGTGAATTTCTGCCTCTTTTTTCATTCTTTCGACTTCTTCTTTGGAAATTCCTGAAGCGCCTTCAATTTTAATTGACTGTGATTTTCCTGTTGCCTTGTCTTTTGCCGAAACATTTAAAATTCCGTTGGCATCAATGTCAAAAGAAACTTCAATTTGCGGCAAGCCCCGGGGCGAAGGCGGAATTCCGTCCAAAATAAATTTGCCCAATGTTTTGTTGTCTTGCGCCATTGGCCTTTCACCCTGCAAAACATGTATCTCAACAGATGTCTGGCTGTCTGCCGCAGTTGAAAACACTTGAGTTTTTGCGGTAGGCACAGTTGTGTTTTTAGAAATTAAAATTGTGTCCACTCCGCCAAAGGTTTCAATTCCCAATGACAAAGGAGTGACGTCTAAAAGCAAAACATCTCTTACATCTCCCTGCAAAATTCCTCCTTGAACAGCGGCTCCAATTGCAACAACTTCATCGGGGTTAACTTCTTTGTTTGGCTCCTTGCCAAAAAGTTTTTTAACCTCTTCCTGCATTTTTGGCATTCTGGTTTGTCCGCCAACCAAAACGATTTCTTCAATGTCTTTGGGCTGCAAGTTGGCTTCCTTTAATGTGCTTTTAACCAACTCAATGGATTTTGAGATATATTCATTAACCATTGTTTCAAACTGCGCTCTGGTTAATTTCAAAAGCAAATGCTTTGGTCCATTTTGGTCTGATGTTATAAACGGCAAGTTTATTTCTGTTTCAAAACTTGAAGACAATTCAATTTTTGCTTTTTCAGCCGCCTCTTTAATTCTTTGCAAAGCTAAATTGTCTTTTGATAAATCAACTCCGTTGTCTTTTTTAAATTCGGCAACAACCCAGTCCATAATTTTTTGATCAAAATCATCTCCGCCCAAATGCGTGTCTCCTCCGGTTGCTTTTACTTCAACAGTGTCTGCTCCAACATCCAAAATGGAAATATCAAAAGTTCCTCCGCCAAAATCGTAAACAATAATTTGCTGGTCTTTCTTTTTGGTCAGGCCGTAAGCCAAAGCCGCGGCTGTGGGTTCGTTTATAACCCTTTTTACGGTAAATCCGGCAATTTCTCCTGCAATTTTTGTGGCTTTTCTTTGTGAGTCGTCAAAATAAGCCGGGCAGGTAATAATGGCCTCTGTAATGGGTTCTCCAATTTTTGCTTCAGCGTCTGCCTTTAGTTTCTGTAAAATCATCGCTGAAATTTCAGCAGGATTAAGCCATTTGTCGCCCATTTTAACATCCACTCCGCCATCAGCAGATTCGCGAATTTCGTAAGGTAAAAGTTTTTTGTCCCTTTGCACTTCGGCATCAGAAAACTTTCTTCCAATTAATCTTTTTACGGAGAAAATAGTATTTTGCGGGTTTGTTACAGATTGCCTTTTTGCCAAAACCCCCACAACCCTTTCTCCGGATTTTGTCATTGCAACAATAGACGGAGTTGTTCTCACCCCTTCTTTGTTTTCAATAATTTTTGCTTCTCCGCCCTCAACCACGGCCATAGCCGAGTTAGTTGTACCTAAATCAATACCTAATATTTTTGACATGTTTTTATTTTTATTTTAATTTTAATTTATATCTTTATTACTCACTAAGTATTTTTGCCATTCTCGCGACTTCCATTTCTTCCGAAGGTCGGACTTCTATGTGTTCTAACCCCCTTTCTTTTAACATACTCTTGATTTCTTCAATTTTAGCTTCTGGCGCAAATATCATTGAAGCGTCCTCTATTGGTACGCCTCCTTTTCGATATGATCTTAATTCAAAATCTTTTTGTATGCCCGTCGTTTTATCTTTGTTTAAATCTGGTATCATGGCTTTGTCATAAACAATCGTGACTCCATATAACTTTGACAAGCGTTCGGGGTCATTCGCCAGGTCCTTAGGCTCGGTCTTAAATTTGAATTTTTCGGCGACTCGTATAGCATCGTCGACGGTCCCAACTTCATTACCGGCATTTCTTTCCTTTAGATATGCTTTTGTCTCGTCGGGTTTAGTTTCCCAAAAATGGGTTATAAAATCGCGGACTTTATCACTATATCGTTGAGAATCAAATTTTTTGTCTCCGCTACGCGTATTTTGTTCGTCGTATAATGTTTGAAAAGTCAAAGATTCTTCAAAATCACCATCGCCGAATGACGCCCCCTCTGAACCATAAATGCCTTCTTTATTGTCGCTTGTGCTGATGCGTCCGCTTTCTAACATCTGACTAAAATAATAATCATTGGTCGTATGCATAGCTAAACCTTTTGGGTCAAAAGGTTCTTTTTCTCGCAAAGTAGCTTCAAAATATCGAAAATCATCTAAACTTAGAACCCTTTCTGCTCTTTCCATTAATGAACCCTCTTTATTTGTCTCAACGTTGGGCTGCTTGTTATCTATAAATTCTGACATATGTTTTTATTGATGCTTTTAGAAGCCTATGTTTTTGGTTTCGCTGGTGTTTTTGGGTTGGCTGGGGAGTTGGGTTTTTATTTCGCCGAATTTCTTTTCGTATTGGTCGATTTGTTGTTTCAGCAACAAATAAATTCTTTTGGCGTGTTTGGGGGTGGCTACAAATTGCCTGCCTTGGTTTGCCGAAGTGATTAAAAAATGAAACATTTCCTCGTCAAACCCCATATTCATCATTGAAATCATATATGCGCTTGGGTCTAAATTAACCTGAATTTGTTGTGGTTCTTTATTGTCCATATTTGTACGTTTATTTTATTAATACTTCTCATAACTGACTAATTTAGTAAGTTATGCGGTTTTTATTTGTTAAATTATTTTATTTAATATTTTTTCTTTTTTTAATTCGATTTGTGTTTGAAACAGCAACATCACCTGCATCATAGGTTTTTAGACATTCCTCTGCTTTTTCTTTTGTAATTTGTTTCATTGGGATATTATACTTTTTAACGATTTTTAAAGCTTCAGCCCAAGCATTTCTCTCTGATATTGTCTTTTCCCGCTCTTGATCATCAGAAATACCTCGTTTGGCCCAGTCTATTGAGTGACCAATTTCATGGAACAAAACCGCAAAGTCTTCTATTGTTGATAAATGTTCCATGCTGATTGTCTTGTTTCTGAGGTTATACGCTTCTGCTGCCATTGGCTCCATAACAAATTCAGTTTTGGGAGGTAACAATTCTTTTAAATTAATGTTTCTTCCGTCAATCAATAAAGATAAATTATGAAAAATCAATTGATAATAAGTCCCATAGCCGTTGTCTTGAAACTTGAAGTCGCACTCAAATTGCAACGAAAAAGGCTTATCGGCTTGCGGTATACCATCAGCAATTAAAGAATTCACTTCAAAAGTACTATCGCCCTTTGGTTCAATTGAAATCTCGTTGGGCGACGACTCATCAGTGGCGAAAAAATGCCTAAACTTTTTTTCAGCCTCCGCTTTATCCTTGGGCTCCCCTAGCTGTAAAATATTTGGCGATTCTGGGTTTATTTGAGGGTTACCTTCGTCAACTTTTGGTATTTCACTCATAAGATTTGATAATTTTATTCAACAAATTTTTTGTTTATTTTGTTTCTTTATAAATTTTTACAAGTTGTTTTAGTTTGTCAGATGCGTCCAGATTCAAGAATTCGTCCAGGGTCACCCATTTAAATTCCACATGCTCATAGCTCAATTTTACATCTTTACTTAGCGCCTGGGCAGTATAGCCGATTGTCACCCAAAATTCTTTCAATTCATTAAATTTTGAAATAACGTCAAAAACTTTAACATCCTTAACTTCCAAGCCCGCTTCTTCCTTAATTTCCCTGATAATTCCCTCTTTTGCATCTTCTCCAAAATCCAGAATGCCTCCTGGCAAATCCCAGCGCAATGCGTTTCTTGGCGCGCTATCTGATCTTCTTACAGCAAGCATTTTTCCTTCTTCATTCACAACAATGGCCTTTTGCGAAACTCCTGTATCGTGTAATTCTTCTTGTGCCATATTAAATTTTATTTACTAATTTTCACCTTTGCTACGCGGATTAGTTTGCCGTGCATTGTATAACCGCGTTGCAGTTCCTCGGAAACAGTTTCGCCATCGCCCTCTACGGCTTCCATTGTGGCTGCGTCAAACTTTTTTCCTAAAACTTCTATCGGCTCAATCCCCTCTTTTTGCAACAAATCTTCAAGCTGTTTTCTTATCAGTGTCACTCCTTCGTGGAATGCTTGCCCCGTGCTTGTCACGGGGTGCTTTTCGGCCAAATAAATATTGTCTAAAATTGGAATTATTTTTAAAATCAGGTCTTCATTGGCGTATTTTATAAGATTTCCAAGCCTTTCAATTTCGTCTTTCTTATAATTTAAAAAATCTGCCCTTTCTCTTTTCCAGCCATTAAGGTACTCCTCGGATTTGGCTTTTAATTCTTCCAGTTCGTTTTTTTCATTTTTTATTTCGTCTACCATTGTTCTAATTCTTTAATAATTTTGTTCATAGTTTCAATGTTTTTTTCGTGCGTTGATTTTGACGGCCCCAGTATTTCCAAAATTTCTATAAGATTATCTGACTTCTGTATTCTGGTGTAATTCAGGGTTGTTGAAATTTCCGACAATGACTTCATCAATTCTTCCGCTATTTTCATTTCCTGCTCTATTTGCTGATGCGCCGTCCTGATTTGTCGCACAATAAAGTCTGAAAATTCTTCTGCTCTTGGGTTTGCAATTCTATCTGCAAAATGCTGATAGGCTTTTTTTGTGGGCACTCTGCCGGCCGAAGTGTGTGGCTGTTCAATAAACCCCTGTTTGGTTAATTCCTGCAAATCGTTTCTTATTGTTGCCCCGCAAACATCCCAATCGGTAACTTTTTTTAATGCCAAAGAGCTCACAGGTTCGGCTGTGCTTATATATTCTTTAATAAGAAAATTAAGTAATTTTTCCTGTCTTTCTGAAATCATTGTCACTTTAAATTATTGATTGATAAGTCATCTTATAAAATTAGCAAACGCTTGTCAAGAGTGATAAGCAGCCAAACAAAAAAGCCAACATTGTTGGCTATAAGTTATTTATTGCGCCCCGATTGTGTTTTTCAGAATTTCGAACCTTTCCTCAAAAGAGGTACTGGTTGAATGTATGTGTTCTGCATTTTGGAGCAGTTCCAAGTCGTTTTTTTGAAGAATTCCATATTTTTCCAGAATTGCCATAATTTGCTGGCAAAACCTTGGCCAATTGTATATGAAAATGACCTTATGCTCGTCAAATTGAATTTCAAGCTCGGTTTCTGGGCTATAGATTGCTATGCCAGTGCACCCATCATCAACCAGCAACTTTTCAAAATCCCAAAGAATGCTTTGAATAACTACTGAATCCATTCCTTCTTGATGCAAATCGATGTGGTGGCACCGGTTAGCCAAATGGGCCTCTGGGCTGTGGCTTGTTTCCAAAACAACGCCAACCATGCCTTCAAACAAAGAAATTAAATCCATATACAGGGGAAATAAAACCTCTTTTGTGGCAGAAACTATCAACACGGGAATTTTCCCAAATTGAGAATCTTCATATTGTTCAAATTTAAATCCGCTTGTGGGGACAACCTCCAAATCATACGACGGAGTTATGGCTTCGGGCAAAAGAAAGTTGCCATATCTTCTAATTGCAAGGTGCGTTTCCAGTTCTTCTTCGGTAAGTTTCTCAAAGCTTGTAGGTTTGCTAACTCTGAACAAAGGTTTCATAATTTGCTCCTTTCTCAAGGGGGGGTGATTTCAAAGAGCAAAATGGAGACAGTAGGATTTGAGCCTACACCCTTGCCTTAAAAGGACTTTTCAGATGCGGCCGCTATCTGAAAATGGCATTACCCTTAAAAGAAAAGAGTGGCTCTCCAACGCTTGAGCCCTATCCCCGCAAACTATTTTATAATACAATTTTTTAAGAAAATTTCAATGTTTGCAACAAAAAAGGCTCAATGAGCCCTTTTCTTATTATAGTTGTTCTTCTGCGCCAATAGCATCTACAAGTTCTTCAAGCTTTTCCTCAGAATTCTCTGAAATTTGTTGGACATGTTCAACACTATCAATAAATTCCATTTTTGGATCTTGAGGAATGCGATATTTTTTAAGAATCATAGATAGTTCATCACTTATTGCCGGCCAGTTGCATACCCTGATAATTTTATGTTCGTCAAATTGTATTTCAACACGGTCAATTTCATCATAATTAGATATGGCTATGCTAGTGCGTCCGTCATCAAGCAGGAAGTTTTCAAAGCCAAGAAGTATGCGTTTAAGCTCCGCGAAATCAATTTTATGCCTTAAAAACTCTCTACAGCTCAACCATTTCCCTGTTGAACTCATCGGCACGCCGCCATGAGTTAGGCATAAACGTACTACCACTTTTCCGTGCAACAAAGAAATAATATCCAGAAATAATCTAAAAAGTATTTCACCCGATGCTGAAATCACAATAACTGGCACTTGGCCTTCTCTTTCTTCCTGCATTAACTCGCATTTGAAGCCGGTTTTGGGCACAACTTTAAGATCATATGAAGGACGAACTGCATCGGTCAAAAGAAAATCGCCATAGACAGCTCTATCCATGTGCGCTTTCAACTGTTCAGGCGTAAGCTTAGAAAAAATTGATTCTTCATAAAACTCCGGATTTTCTCTGCCATGGCTAGTGTCCATGCTGCATCTCCTGAGGGTTGAATTAAACGGGTTAACAAAAATTTAAACGTGCTAATAAAATTTTAGCAACACGCCCCAAAAAAGTCAACCTGATTTTTTATTACTTTCTTCTCTCTTTCTTTTTTAGGTTTTTGTATTCAAACCAGATAAGCATAATTACAAAGATGTTTATAAAAATCATTGCCAGCAAGAAATTAGAGTAATTTGAAAAATATCTTATAACTTGGTAAACCAAAAAAAATATAAAAAGCCCGATTGCCGCAGGATAGGCCCACAGTTTATTTTTTAACAAAGCTATCACCAGAAACACATTGAGAACGCCATAAAATATTAAATAGAAAGCAATAAAAACTTTTGTGTCCGGAGAAATGCTGTAACCAAAATCAATAAAATGATTGGCCAGCCATGACCCTGGGTCTTCGGTTATTTCTTGCCCGAAGAAGTAAAAAATTATAGCTTTTATGGTTTCTACATTTGTAAAAGACAAAAGAGCTCCTATGAGCAATTCAAAAAAACCCTGAATGCCTTTCAGTATAATAACCCACTCAAAGAAACTGTGAAGATCTTTGTTTTTAGCTACAATTATTTCCTCTGTTTTTTCTTCTGCCATTTTGCGCTTTTATTTATAATAACAAAAAATCGCTTAGCCATAAAGACTCAAGCGATTTTTAAAAACATTTTTTATTTAATTATTAATACCTAAAAGCTCCACTTCAAATATTAATGTTGCATTTGCGGGAATTACTCCCCCAACAGCCTGGTTGCCATAGCCCAATTCTGGCGGTATGGTTAGTTTTCTCTTCTCTCCCACCTTCATACCAAGCACTCCAAGCTCCCAGCCCTGAATTACCCTGTTTTGGCCTAAAGTAAACGGAAACGGCTCGCCCCTGTCCACAGAAGAATCAAATTTTGTGCCGTCTGTTAATGTTCCTGTATAATGCACAGTAACTGTGTCGCCCTTTTTTGCTTCTGCTCCAGCCCCCTCTTTTTGCACTTCTACTTTCATACCTTGAATTTCGTAGCTGGACGGGCTGGCTTTTGGCTGTGAAAACAACATCCAAGCTCCGCCAATTACGACTATTAATATTATTAAACCAATTATTATTTTTTTATTCATATTTGTTCAGGTTCAATTTCTTTTTTAATTTCTTCAAACTCGTTTTCTATTTCTTTCAGCCTTTCCTTGCTTTCCTTTATTAGCGCAACCGCTTCTTTTACCTTATTTAGCCCTTCTTCCACATCAACCTCTTTGCTGTTATCAAACCACTGCGAAATTTGTTCTAACTTTTTTAAATTATCGTTCAAATTTTTTTCTTTCATATAATTTATATTAATTTATTTTGCGCTTTTTGTTCGTTTTTTGCAATCTTTTTAATTTCCGCTTCTGCTCCACCGTCTGAAAGTTTCAAGTTTATTTCCTGCCCAACTTTTATGTCATCGGTTTTTCTGATTACCTTTCCGTTAAGCGTTGCTATACTATAACCAAGTTTTAAATTTCTTTCTGGATTATTTAATTCTACAAACTTTTCCATATTTTGCAATTTCTCCTGCAATTTGTCGCACAATAAAGAAAACCCAATCGCAAATCTCTCGCCATATTTTTCAGCCTTGGCCTTTGCGTTTAAAATATTATTTTTAAAGTTTTGCAAAGATATTTTCAGCTTGTTTTCAATTGCTTTAAACTTTTCAAAAATCATAGCATAGCTTTGCAAAATTTTTCTTTCCAGCCTTTCCACCAGCAAAAGCGCCTGCTCCCACGACTCATTCAGCAAATTTGCAGCCGCGGTTGGGGTAGAAACCATCACATCAGCCGCCAGCGCCACCAAAGGCACATCTTTGTCGTGCCCAATTCCGGCAATTACCGGCACAGGAAAGCCCACAATTTCTCTTACCAACATTTCGTTGTTAAAGCACATCAAACTTTCCATAGACCCGCCTCCTCTTATAATCACCAGCACATCAATGTCCTTTTTGCGAAATGTTTTTATAGAAGCCAGCAAATCTTCCACCGCCCCCTGCCCCTCAACCCTTGAGTCTATCATTTTAATATCAAACCCAAACTTCCCAATATTGTTTACAAAGTCATGTATCACCGCCCCGCCCTTTGAAGTAATCACCCCAATCTTATGCGGATATTTTGGAATGGCTCGTTTATTCTCCGGCGCAAAAATCCCCTCTTTCTCCAACTTTTTCTTCAATTCATCATACTGCTTTTTTAGTTCTCCCTCACCGGCCAATTCAATTGTGTCGCAGATAAAAGACAACTTCCCCGCAGGAGCATAAACGCTAGGGCACCCAAACGCCACAATCTTTTTTCCAGGCTCCAACGTAATCCCAAACATCCTGTATTTCGACGACCACATAATACAGTTGAGCATCGCCCCGTCCTTCTCATCCTTCAACGTAAAATACATATGCCCCGTCGGCCCCGCCTTCGCTTCCCCCACCTCCCCCACAATCTTCCCCTTCATCCACTTCAAATCCTCGTTGAGAAACGAAACAAACTCACTAACCGTATAAATTTTATCCTTTTCAATTTCCATAATTATTTTATTATGATTGCAAGACTGCAATTTTTATTTTACTAACTATTTGTTTGCATAGTTCATGCCATTCTTCTACTTGTGGAACATAAACGGGCAATTTATCACCGATTTTAGCTTCGGAATCGATTCCTCGAGATTCTTTGAAGGCTTCCAACCATTTTTTATCAACCTTAGATTTACTATGAATAAAACAATTTCTAGTTTCCTTTGCTAATCTTAGCTCTTTAATCTCGCTAACTAATATACCTGTTTTGAAATTTTGGTATGGATCTTTCCCCAACAAAAAATCTTCGCAGTGCTTAAATTGAAAAGTATTTATATTAAGCCCGTTACACATAATTGGACAAAGCTCGGCTGTCAGTTCTTCGAGTAGCGAAAATAGCGTTTGCAGGTGATTTAATGTAAAGTAAATGTCTTTTGATTTAAGAATTCCACACAATTGGCTCGGAGTATATTCTTGATACCCCTTTTTTGAAGCCGGTAATCCAAGTTTTAAAGGTTTATCCCAAAGAGCAGTGTTTTTGTATTCCGGCTCGAGCCAATGAAAAACAGCACCCCACGAAGCCATATATAATGCCTTCCAGTCGTCTTCACTTTCCAGTATTCTTTGCATTATATTACTAATTTTCTCCGGTATTTCCATAATTATTATATTCTACCTTTATACCAACGCTTTTTCAACTCTAACTAAAAACCGCCCCCGGGCGGTTTTTGATTTAGCATTCTTTTTCGATGTATTCATCTGGAACTGTTTCCCATGTATTACATTTGCGACGCACGGCACGCTTGAAAGCTCGAAATAATTCTCTTTCGTCGAATCTGACGTTTGGTATAATATCATCAACAGCCGCTTTTAAGGACAGACGAACTTCATGATCTAAGTGGTCTATGATTTCTTCTATTTTAACCCTAGCCATATTTTATCCTTTTCTTTTTGTGAATATTGACCTACAATAAAGATGCGGGGCTAAGGTGATTACGATTTCTAGAAGGTCGTAATCAAACCTTAGCCTTTTCGTTTACTGCTACTGTTTATTACACGGCAATCCAGGGAACTTGTTTCTCAGATTTGTTTCGATACTTAGTCTGTCATTCTTGCCCCGAACGGATAAGATAGAGACATACAGTCCTCCATAATTTTGATTTCTCAACCAGGAATTCCATTTCTCGTGATTACCGAATCTTTCAGAAACATCCTTTGTTTGCCCCACATAAAGCAGGTGCCATCTGTCGGCTGCTGGCGTCATTACGACATAAACTGCCGGCACTTCGATGTAATCTGCAAATGTGATTTTAACAGGATCAGTAAAATTGTAATTTCCTATAATCACTTTTTTATAATCATCTGTTTAATAATAAAATTTTTGAACCGCCGATGCCGCAGTTCCGACCTAACTACGTAGTTTTCATTTTTTGTCTGCCTCTTTAAGTTTAAATATAAAAAGTTCGCCTACCCCTTCTAGATTATATTTCTCATAATCACACCTTCCATGATATTTCAGAACGTCAATGCTGTTGCTTTTTAGAAAACTCCTGCAAGCCACACTGCCTCCGTATTTTTCATTATGGACAATAGTAAATCTGTTCTTTTCCTGCTCATTATTAGTAAAATTGACTCCTATAGTTCTATTATCTTCATCCCAAAATAAAACCACATATTTAAATGCGGTAACATTGTTATCTTTATAAAATTGCGTTGGGAAACCTATTTGATATGATTTTGTAAGAGTTATTCTACTCTCTTGACGGGAGTGCCTACCCTCAAACTTTTTGAATTGATAATTAATTTCCATATTTATTGTTATTTAAGTCTATATACTCATATAATATTCTAATTGTTGTTACGTGTCAATACCCAAAAGCAAAAATACAGTGATTTACCCGTATTTTTGCTTTGCCTACAGCTTTTCCCCTGCTCGCATTATTATTAAATCAAAATATTTTTTCTATAATTTCATTGATTTGTACTTGCAAGTTACGGTTAGTTTCCACTTCGTTAGCTGCCAGGGCTTCAAAGCAGTTGGAGGAGACGAGGGTCATTTCGTGGGCTTCGGCGAAGTTTTTTAGGATTTTTTTAGTGACGAATTCGGTGGTTTTTATTTCGCCTCCGCCGACTACTATCGCAATCATCTTTTTGCCTTTTAGTTTTCCGGTTTCGTAAAAGGGGTTTGTTCGGTCAATGAAATCTTTCAGCAATCCTGATACGTTATCATAATAATTTGGCGTGCCAATTACAATAACATCGGCGTTTTCAATTTTAGCGTAAATTTCCTGCATATCATCGGGGATTACGCATTTTTTTGTTTTACCACAACTCAAACACCCCAAGCAATGCCTGATATTTTTCTCCCGAAGCAAAACCAACTCCTTCTCCCCGCCCAAAGAGTCAAAAATCCTTTTAAGTATAAACTCGGTGTTGCCCTTCCTAGGACTCCCCGATATCAACAAAACTTTTGCCATAAATTTTACAAATTATATTCCCAGTAGGGTTGCCACTTAAATGGAATACTCAAACATTCTTCAAGAGTTTTGCCGGTTAGGGTGTCTAGGCCGAACTGAGTGGCGCGGTGGCCGACTACCAAAATGGTTTTATCGGGATGTTTTTGTTTTAGCTCGTTGTAAAATTCGTGAGTTCTTACCATTGCCTGCTCGTAGCTTTCACCGTTTGGGAAAGGTTCTTTTATTCTCTCTTTTTTCATCCAGCCTACAACACTGCTTGGCTTTCCGTTGAAATCTCCGTAATTTAATTCGCGTAATCTTTTATCAATTATAACCGAATATTTATCGCCAAAGGCAATATTAACTGTATCAACAGCTCTTTTCAAGTCTGAAGTGCAAACCATATCAAACTTTATATCTTTTAGTTGCTCTGACATTTCTTTGGCTTGCCTTACTCCAAGCTCAGAAAGCTCACCAGGATTCCACCCAGTTGCAATTTCATTTTCATTATCAGTTGTTGTTGCGTGCGCCGCAAAATATACTTTCATATTTTTTGTTACGTAACAAATTACTTACCACCATTTACCAATTCGTGCGAATTGGTAAGTAGATTATTTTAAGTTTGTGAAAAGTTTTATTGATTTTTTGATGTCTTCGGGGACGGATTTGTTAAGACTGTAAAAAACGTGGCCGTCTCTCCCCTCTCCGTCCAGTAATTCCAAATTTCTTAAAATCATTAGGTGTCGAGATGTTGATTTAATGGAAATCTTAATTCTCCCCGCAATATCGGTAACGCTCAAACTCTGCCCACCAGCCAGCATCTCAATTATCTTTATGCGGTTTATATTTCCCAAAGCTTTAAAAATATTTACCCATCGCTTGCTCATACTCTTATTCATTATTTACCAATTCGCACGAATTGGTAAGACACATAGACCCCACCCTTTTTAGTAACTTTTGTGGCCGTAGTGTTTTAATTGTTTTTTGGATTTTTGGAGGAATTTTCCAAATTGGCGGTCTTTTTCTCTTTTTTCTGTGTCTGCCATTTCATAGTGCTGGACTTCTTTTTTAAGGCTAATGTAATTTGAATATTTTTGTTGATCTATTTTACCAAGTTTTAATGCTTCCAGCACTTGGCAGCCCGGCTCGTGAGTGTGGGTGCAGTCTATGTATTTGCAATCTTTGGCCAAGGCAGATATTTCATCAAACAAACTGTCTATGCCTTCTTTTGTGTCTGTCATGCCCACTTGGCGCATTCCCGGGTTGTCTATAACAATGCCTCCATCTTTTAGGAAATACATTTCTCGGGTTGTGGTGGCGTGCTTTCCCCTGCCGGTGCTCTCGCTTATTTCTTCTGTTTTTATAATGCTTTTACCAAACAATTTATTTATCAAAGAAGACTTGCCCACTCCCGATGAGCCAAGAAAGCAATATGTTTTATTTTTTTCTATGTAGTTTTTTAATTCTTCAAGGCCCTGGTTGCTAACTGTGCTTGTTACAATAATATCAACATTTGGAAATCTGTTTTTCAATTGAGCTAGTA
>Ga0172379_10003312_pt1 | contig 25968 bp, 28 predicted proteins | sample GrowelOW334metaG_FD_119756 | JGI IMG/M metagenome (GOLD analysis project Ga0172379, IMG submission 119756) | Groundwater microbial communities from an aquifer near a municipal landfill in Southern Ontario, Canada - Groundwater well OW334 metaG | ecosystem: Environmental > Aquatic > Deep...
ACCAGGAGGGACACCAATTATTACTAATACAATTAATGGAGATAATAGTGTGACTTTAACTTGGTCAAAAGCAAGTAATCCAGTAACTAAATATTTAATAGCTTATGGAACTTCTTCTGGATCAATTGAATTTGGTAATCCAAATGTAGGAAATGCTGATACCACTAGTTATACAATCAAAGGATTATCTGGTGGAACTAGATATTACTTCAAGATAAAAGCAATTAATGATTGTATTCCAGGTGATTGGTCGAATGAGGTGTCAAGTATTCCTATTGGTGGAACAAGAGCCGTGGTTACTGTTGCTGAGGGTTTTGTTCCTGCTTCAGAAATTAGCAATCGACTTCTCGATATCGCCCTAATTGTAGATAAAACACAAATAACTAAAGCATCTGAATTAACTGCTAGGGTAACATTTGTAAGTTTTGGAAAAGAAGATACTCCAGTAGAAATGACATTTACGATAGTTGATGCAAATGGAAAAGAATATTATAGATCAATTGATAATACCTCTATACAAACTGAAGGAGTATTTAATAAAACATTTGAAGGATTGTTATTAGATAAAGGTAAATACACATTAGTTTTAAACACACTTTACAACACTAATATTAAAGATGAATTTAAACAAAATTTTGAAGTTGGAGATTTTACTTCCTCCACTGCAACTAATTTCTTGGAGAACAAACCATTGATGATTATTATTGGAGGTGGAATCATATTAATCTTAATTTCTTGGATTATTGGGTTGGTGAAGAGAAGGAAAAAGAATAGTAAAGATAAAGAACATAGGGTGTAAAATATAAAGCATGGTGTCTAAAAAAAAATGGCTTAAATTTGATTTGCATATGCATACAATTGGGAGCGATGGAAAGAATAGTGTTAAGGAAATGTTGAGAGTGGCAAAAAGAAGAGGCTTAGATGTGTTAGCAATAACTGATCATAATATTCCAAATAAATTTAATCCTGAAAAAATAAGGGAAAAATATGGCATTTATGTTATTTCTGGATGCGAATTATCATTTTTATCAGGTCATTTATTAGTGTTGGGATTAGATTCGGAATTGGTAGAAAAAAAGCTAAAAGAACATAATGTTACAAAAAAATCTTCTGGAGTTATTGCTAGAAAAAAAACAATTATAAAAATATTAAGATATTTTGTGGATAATGGGGCATTGGTTATAGCGGCTCATCCTAAAATACCAACAGGAATGATGTCTTTAAAAGGGAATTTTTTAGCAGATCTTTATAAAGAAGGTTTAGTTCATGGGGCGGAGATTCATAATGATGATATAGAGAAAAAATTTAAGAGAAAACTTTATCGTATTTGGCATAATTTAGCTAAAAAATTTGTATTAAAATTAGAAATTCCAGCTTATTCTAATAGTGATGCACATATTAAAAATAGAATTGGAAATAGATTTAATATGGTGAAATTAGATGATCCGACGAAATTATTAGAGGTTTTAAAAAAAGGAAAAATTGAGATTAGACATGGAACTAGAAGTGATTTAAAATAGCTTATGTTTTTTGGTTTTCTTTTTTGGATGTTTTTTATTTTTAGACCGGTTGCTTTGGCTGATAGTCCGAGTATTTCTTGGGATAGTTGGGGGTCAACTGAGGCAAGAAGAGGAGAGCAATTTGATGTTAATGTTAAATTAGATAATGTTTCGGTAGGAACTACTTATCATATTAGAATTTATGGTGGTCAAATCGAAAGTTCGACCGATAAGTCATGTTTAGTGGATAATTTGTATAATGGTAATTGGTTAAGTGGTTGTGGTACTGATACTAGTGTGATGCCTTATGTTTCTGGTGATGATAATTATGTAAAAACCGTGAGTTTACGGGTGGGTGCTACATCATCTTCGGGGACTTATTATTTGTATGCTTATGTTCCAGAATTAAATTTAACTAGTGTTTCTCGGACTATTAAAATCAACGATCCGATTACTCCAACTCCTACTACAACACCAACTCTTACTCTCACACCAACTTTAACTACGGCTTTGACTCCAACTATTTCTCTTACTCCGACACCGACTTTGGCTCCGATTATTGAACCAACAGCGATTTTAGAGCCGACAGTAGTGCCAATAGTTGTGGGTACAACAGAGTCTTCTGATGATTCTTTTAAAGAATCAAAATCATTTAAAGATTATTTGCCAATTATTTTAGTAATTCTTGGTTTAATAATGTTTGTTGGGCCAGTTTTTGTTCCGAAAATTATAGAGAAAATTAAATCAAAAAGAAGAGGTCCGCCACAGGAGCCGCCACAATTATTAGAACATTTTAAGTCGCAGCAGCCGATATCGGTTAAGGAAATAACTTTTGACGAATAGGATTATGATTTGGAAAAAACCACATATCTCAAAAATTTATGAAGCATTGACGGTGGTTGCTGATGACAGAATGGAAATAGATGGTAATAAGGCTAGATGTTATTTGTCGTCTAATGATAAATTTTATGATGTTAAATATGACCCTAATATTGGTGCTATGATGTCAAATGATAATGCGGCTTATTATACTTATTCTTTAAGTTATCCAATGATTGCTTTTTTAATACTAATTGGCAAAATCCCCTATGAACAAAAATTATTAGAAATTTTGCAGAATATTTCTTGGGAAGATATTAATAAAAAATTTAAAAATGATTATAATAAATCAATTAAATTAGTCTTAGGAGAATTAAAAAGCGAAGGTGAAGATGTTGATTTTATCAGAAGAGAAATTGATAAAATTTATAATTTTGTTTGTAAATTAGAAATAAAAACTTTAGGGAAGTTGGAAAGACCACCAAAGAAATAGAATTTATTTTTTAGTGGTTGAAGAGGTTGAAGTTGCTGATCTAGTAGCTGTGATAGCTGATGAGGTGGCATTTTGCAAGGCAGAATTGGTAGGGATTGGGGTAGGAAGAATTAGATTTTCTGATTCAAGTCTATTTAAAACGTTCCAGTCAATGCTTTTATAAGATAAAAAACCAGCATATAATAGTAATCCGAGCAAAACAAAAACAATAGTATTTCCAATATAATCTGGTTTTTTATTTTCTTCTATCATATTTTATTTTACTATTTTACTCGAGTAATTGTATAAGTATTAGGGTAAGCTAGAAAAATGGCGGGAGATTCTTCTAAAAGATATTTTTGAAAATCTTGATAAATTGCTTTTCTTTCTATTTGGTCAATAGCAAACCTACCGTCTTCTAAAAGTTTATCAATGCGAGAATCGTTGAGTTTGGTTAAATTACTTTTTCCGATTTGAGTTGAATGCCAGAAAAGATATTGATCTGGATCATGGGGAATACTGCCATAAGTTAAAATGACATCAAAATTTTCAGTGTCTATTTGATTGATGATGGAAATATTGGTTTTTAGGCCAATGATGCTTTCCCAAGATTTTTTAATATCTTCAGCAACTGATAATAATCTTCGATCACCGACAATTAAATTAATGGAGTCGATTTTATTGTTTTGAAATAGCTCTTTGGCTCGAGTGGCATCGAAGTTATATTCTTTAACGCTGGGATTATATGCCCATGATTCAGGGGAAATTGGGCCAAGACATCGTTCGTTTTGGTCTTTAGTTTTGGGAGTGGCATACGCTATGGCTTGACGGAGTTGTTTGTTGTTAATTTTTTGAGTATTAAAAAAAATGGCAGAATATTTTTCATTGGTTTCTATTTTTTGAGTTATTTTACTATTATTCCATTTTGATAATTCTTCTGAAAGAGAACTGATTTTTATTTGGTCAACGTCGCCCAATTTGTAGGCATTAATTAAATCGGCTTCATCTTGATAAAAATGATAGACTATTTTGGAAAGATTGTCTTTAGTTGGAGTAAGATAAAGAGTTTTTAAATAGCCTTCTTGAAGGGAATATTTTTTAATTTTATATTGACCTAAACCAATAGTATTTTTTTTAAATAAGGGCTTATTTAAAACTGATAGAATGGGAGAAAATTCTTTTTCAAGACTAATTTTAATCTTATTTTCGTCTAAAATGCTAATTTTAATTCCGGAAATGGATGAATAATCGATGTCACTGGCGATTAATTTTTTTCCATTATGCCAAAAAATATTGTCTTTAATTGTAAAAATATAATCTTTATTTTCATTTTCAACGTTTAATGATTCAATTATAGGTGAAATAACGGCTTTATCATTTTTAGAATTGATAGTTAGACCATAACTAATCTGATTGGCAATGTTTTCGGGAAGATTTTTTAAGGTATAAAGGCCTTCAATACCGATGGATTCTTTCTTAAAAATAGGAAGATTAATAAAATTGATAATTTCTTTTCTAAAAAAAATGGCACAAAAAATGACGGCAATTATTATTAGAATAAACAAAATCTTTCTTTTGATGAAAGAAATAAAATAAGCAATTTTAAAATGAAGTTTGTTAAACAAGATGATTTATAGAAGAGTTTGAATAATTGATGAAATTAGAAAAAGAAAGATGATGAAAATTGTAAAATTAAACATAATTTTTTCCCATCCTCTTTTTTTAACTGTGGTAGTAGAAAGAATGTTTGACTGTGATTCAGTTTCACCATTTGATTGAAGAAAAATTAAGGCACTTAAAAGAATTGATAAAAATATTTGAATAATAATTAGAGTGGTTTTCATTTTTTTGGTTTGCTCTTGCGCAAAATTGAATTATAAATATATAAAATTGTACCGACAGTAAATGAGCTTAGTAAATAAGCCCAAAAATTATTGACATTATAATTATACTGGGAGATGTATATATTTCCTATTTGAAAATCGACAATAAAGAAAACAGCTAAATATAGACCAAGAGTGTCAATTACGATTCGAAACAATCCTAAAGTTAGGATATTAATTGGAATCAAGAGAATTTTAATGATGGGTTTTAAAAGAAGTTCAAAAATGGTTAAGATTATGGCGACTTTAATAATAGTCCAAGGAATTTGTTGAAAATAAAAATTATGCCAGATTTGATTGGCGGTGACGATGGAAAAGGTAAAAAGAATAATATATCTAAGTATTTTTTTCATTTTTTATGTTTTTTACTACTATTTAGTATTATACCGCTGAAACCTAAAAAAGTGATAGCTGCGCCAATAAAAATAATTAAATTTAGATAGTATTTAGGGTTAGAAATGGAGATTTGATTAGAAGTGGTGTTTAACGATTCGACTTTAATATTTATATTCCTGTTGATAGGGTTTAGAGATTTTAAAAATGGATAATTTGGCAAAGTTATCTCGATAGATGAAAATGGTGTTAATACAGGAATTTTCTGTTGCCAATTTAAATTGGGAATGTTAATTTTTAAATCGGATATAGAATTATTATTTTGATTAGAAATTTTAATTTTTATTGGTTGGTAAATTTTTTTATTTAGGGAAGTTATTTTAAGATTTTCGTAACTAGCCTGTAGTTCTTGAGTGGCGAATTCAACTTCGATGGTTTTAATATTGTGATTGTTTTTGTAACCGCCGGGTGGAAGTGGATTTTCGCTGTCGAGACCATGAAAAACAAAAGCAAAATGATTTGGATCAAGGTCTTTAAAATAGTCAACACCATTGGTGGTTTTTTCCCAGGTGGGGTCTACAGAAACCCATGATTGTTTATCTTGGTCGTAGTATTGAGGCCAGGCATGGAGAATGTCGGCATTGATATTGATTGGTTTTATTTTAGAATTATTAGTGTAAGCAAAACCCTCAACTTCACGAGCAGGAATTCCTTTGGATCGGGAGAGAGTTATAAAAAGATCGGTAAAATCGGTACAAATTGATGAGTTTGGTGAAATTAAAGTGTTAAGAGCACCTTTACGTTCGGAGGCATTAATTGAGTCATAATTGTAATTAAGAGTATCAACAGTGTAATTGTAAATATCTTTAATAGTTTTAAGAGAGTTGGTAATTTGTTTTATGGAAGGGTCATTGATGGGCCAAAAATTTTGTTCTTTTAAATAATCGTCTTCATTAATTAAAGCTTTAATATTATTGGGAATAATTTTGGCTTGACCGGAAATGTTGATTTCTAATTCCTGATTACTGGTCAATTTGTATTGAGCTAACCAATTACCATCGCCATCAATTCTAATATTTAAAGGTGGGGGTGATATTTCTTTATAAATTATTTTTTGATTATCGGTTTCTGGAGGGATAGCAATTTCTAAAATTTGGGATTGATTGGTGGTATTTTCTAAAAAATATTTGAAATGGAAATCAAAAAGCTGATAGTTACCAAAAATTAAAAATATTTTTTGATTAGGGTTATTAAAAAGTATTTGGGTCTGATTATTTAAGGGAATTGAATTTTTCGGATTTGATGAGGCAAAAGAAAGATTACCAAAGGAGCTGGGAACTAATATATTTATTTCGTTAATATCATTGGGTTTTATATTTTTGTTTTCTGGAACGGAAACTTCCCAAATGTTCCCTTTTTGAGTGGCTAATTTGGGGATGGTGTAGTTTAAATTAAATTTAGTGATTTTGTCTTTACCGAGATTATTATTATTGAATTTGATATCAATAGTATTAAGGTCGTCTTGATGATTTATTTTTTGGATAATATTTCCCTGACTGTCGGTGCCGGTGATATTTTCCAGAGCTGGGCCTGATAAAATTAATTGATAGACAGTAGGGTAAATTTCGGAAAAATTATTAATTAATTGAATTTCTTGATTGACTATGGTATTGCCTTGATTATCAATTTGGTAATTTATTTTTTGTTGGGTTTTAAATTCATCAGCAGCATTGGCGGAATTTACAGAAAAAAATAAAAAGGAAATTAAAAAAAATAGAAACATAAAGATAGTCTAATATAACATTTGATAGATTTATTTTTTTGACAAGAAAATACCGGCAAATTTGTTTTTACACAAACCTGTCGGTATTAAGGGAAATAATAAAACTCAAAGGAATAGAGGTTTTTTATTGATTATTAATAATATGATATAGCTCTCCGTTTACTCTGATTACGTTAATCGTACCTATACCGATACCTAGTTGGAATAACTTTTCTAATTTTTGATGTGAGCTAGTCCACTTAGTGTCTTTAATGGATATTTGAAAATTATCTGGAATTTTTTTTAATAATTTTTCAATTTCATTTTTGTTTTTTTGTAGGCTGGATTCTTTTAAAAATACTGTTGTGATTATGCCTTCGGCTTTGACAATATCGGTGGTAGGTTCATTTTTCTTAAGTAAACATTCGTTGAAAATTGTTTCAATGGTCATTTATATATATACACCTCTTTTTTTTATTTATATTGCTTTTGCAATATATCTCTAAAGACCAAAAATGATCTGTAAAAATATATTGCAAAGAATACAAAATGAGTTTTATTGATTTTTAAGGGACAAATTTACTAAATTAATCAGCTTTTAATTATTTAATAAAAGTTAGAAATTTTACTGAGAAAATGGCCATTTGTCAAATTATGGGATAGATTTTATTAGTGTTTTCGATTTACATCATTGACTTCGGGTATTGTTCGCGTATCATTTGTCTATGGCAACAATTTTGTATAAAAGACAAAAACAAATTTTAGATTATATTGAACAAACTATTTCGAAATATGGATATGCACCGACATTGACAGAAATGGCCCAGCACTTAGGTCTTTCTTCACTTGCAACAGTGCATGAGCATTTGGCGGTTTTAGAAAAAAAAGGATTAATTAGAAGATATCGCGGAGCGGTTAGAGGGATAGAAGTTTTAGATTCTGCAAGTTCTACAAAGCAGAATTTGATGGATAAAATTTCAGGATTTATTGAATTGCCGGTTTTGGGGTTCATTGCTTGTGGTGAGCCGATTGAGCCATACACTGATCCAAACGCAACAATTGGAGTAAATTCAAATTTAGTAAAACCAGGAGATCAATCTTTTGTTTTGCAGGCTAAAGGAGATTCGATGATTGATGATGGGATTTTGAGTGGTGATTATGTGGTGGTTAGAGAACAAAAAAATGCTAATAATGGTGATATTGTAGTGGCGGTTTTAAAAAATGGATTTGCTACTTTGAAACGATATTATCGAGAAGCTAGTCGGATTCGATTACAGCCGGCAAATACAACCATGTCTCCTATTTATGTGACAGATGTGGAAATTAGAGGAAAGGTGGTGGCGGTAATTAGACAATTCAATTAATCTAATAATCCGACTTTTTTTAATCTTTCATAGAAATTTTTACCTTGTTTTCCAGTCTCTACAGCTTCATTAATATCAGGATCTTTAGTAAATGATTTTTCACCAAAAGCCATACCGACACTGTCACTTGGTTCTAATTTTCTCATAACTTCACGACTAGAATTGGTGACAATTTTAGGTAAATTTCTGACTGTTCCTAATAACTTCCATTGCGATGGATATCTGCCGGTTATACCGAAGGTTAACTTGCCAATAGTTGTTACATAATCTAAATTTAATGATTTTATTTTGCTATTAAATTCTTTTGTCGTTTGGACTTGAAAGTCTCTTGATTCATATTGTTTAAAAAGTCCAATTATTTGATCTGCAGCTGACAAACCTAATCCTTGTCCTATTTTGGCAAGTTCTTCAGCGGCTTTATCTTTGTTTCCAGAAACAGCTAAACCAACAGCACTTAATGTTTTTTGAGCTAATTCATATAGCATTTCAGCTTTTTCAGGATAGGATGGAGTGTTTCGGCTTTGTTTTAAAGCAACAATGATTTCAGGTAAAAGTTCAAAGGGAATAAATGGAGTAAGTCCAGTAGCTATGCCTTTTTTCCAAGGTACCGGTTTTCCGGCACCTTGAATTTGTCTGTAGTGTGCGCTTAAAACGAAATTTGAAAAAGTTGTTCGGCTAATCCATTCAATCAATTTATTAGTTCTTATCCCTACAAATTGAGCAATAGATGGAAGACTAATTAAAATATTACTTTTAATTTCAATTCCCTCTATAATTCCAGTGTCTAATCGTACCCAAAAAACTTCTTCGGGTAATACTTTAGCTAATTCATCTTTTGTTTCTTTTGCAGAATCAATTAATTGTTCTTCTTCTGCCTCTATTGATTCAATTGGAATTTCGTAATTATCACCTAACCATTCAATAATACTTTTTATCTTTTTTATTAAATCTTCTTCATTTTCTTCGTCAGTATTAACTGAAATGCCTCGTCCAAATAATCCATCAACAACAATACGTTTTTCTTTGGTAATGTCGTAAAAAATTCGAAGTTTGGCTACATCCAATTCTGGAAATTTATCTTGAATACGGAGTTCTAATTCTTTAATAAACGTACCTATTACATGTGATGCCATATATACAGCAATTCCTTTTCGACTAAATTCAACGATTTTTTTGGAACTTGCTAATCGATATATTCTTTGTTTATAAAAATAATTTTTACCAAGCAATGATTCTATTTCTGAAACAGTGTAAAGTCTGTAAATTTCGTTTGTCATATTATTAACATAATAACAGTACTGTTACAGTGCTACAATGAGGTAAAATAGGCGATGCTATATATTATTGCAACACCGATTGGGAATTTGGGAGATATTACGGTTAGGGCTTTAGAAACTTTAGAGAAAGTGGAGTATCTACTTTGTGAAGATACCCGAAACACTGGGTTGTTATTGGTAAATTTGAAAATTAAAAATAAACCTAAATTAATTTCTTTTTACGATGAAGTTGAAGAACAAAAAATTCCGGAGGTGATTAAATTATTACAAGATGGGAATGAAATGGCTTTAGTGACTGATGCGGGAACACCGATTATTTCTGATCCGGGGTGGAAATTAATTAAAAAATGCCGTAATTCAGGTATTCCTTATACTTCTTTGCCGGGAGCCTGTGCGGCAATTAATGCTTTAGTATTATCGGGAATTCCGTCGGGAAGATTTATGTTTTTAGGATTTTTACCCAAAAAAGATGGTGAGAGGTTAAAAATATTGGAAAAATATAAAGAGTTTGATGGGGCTAAAATTGTTTACGAATCCCCTTTTAGAGTTAAAAAATTAGAAGAACAGGTTAAAAAAATTTACGGAAATGATGTTCAAATTGCGATCATTCGAGAAATGACAAAAAAATTTGAAGAAATTTTACCGACTGTCAATAAAGAATTAAAAGGTGAAATGACTGTTATTTTTTACTAATATTTCTTTTTTCAGCCCAGGCAACAACATCACGGGTGGCATCGATGGCGTCGGGACTGACAGAAATGCTGGTGGCTCCCCACCTAACTAATTTTTCAACTAATTCAGGATAGTTACTTGGAGCTTGTCCACAAATTGAACAGGTGATACCGCGTTTTTTGGATTTAGTGACTAGTCTTTTAAGTGACCAAAGAACAGCTGGATCCATTTCATTGAAGGATTTAGCAACTTCGTTGTTGTCGCGATCAATACCAAGGGTGAGCATGGTTAAATCATTACTACCAATAGAAATACCATCAATACCGACATCAATAAATTTATCTAAAAGAATAACATTACTGGGAATTTCGGCCATCATTAAAAATTTGAATGAGGGTGAACGCAAAAGTCCAGCACTAGTAACTATTTTTTTGACTTCGGCCAATTCATGTGGAGTTCGAACAAAAGGGATCATTAGCCAGATATTTTTGTAGCCGTATTTAGTTCTGACTTGCTTGATGGCTTCGAGTTCCATATAAAAAACATCTGGAGAACTTATATAACGAGCAGCGCCACGGAAACCCATTAATGGGTTTGGTTCTTCTGGTTCATATAATTTCCCCCATTTTAAAGAGCGATATTCGTTGGTTTTGAAATCGGTGGCGCGATAAATAACTGGTCGAGGATTAAAACTTTTACAAAATTTAACCATTTCTTTGGCGAGTTTATTGATATATGCTTTTTCCTTTCCTTCGGCAATAATTCTTTTTGGATGAATGCCGATGTTGGCCAACATAAATTCGGCCCGCAAAAGACCAATGCCATCAACATTTCTTTTAGAAATCATTTCAGCCAAGTCTGGTTCACCTAAATTAACATAAATTTTAGTGGCTGTTTTAGCAGTGGATGGTTGTTTTTTAATTATTGGAGCGTTTTTATCAATTAAATTTCCTTTCCAAATTTCACCAGTAGTTCCGTTTAAAGTTACAATATCTCCTTCTTTTAAAAATTTGGTGGCGGTTTTAGTACCAACTACACACGGGACTCCTAGTTCGCGGCTGACAATGGCAGCATGAGAAGTTTGCCCACCTTTGTCAGTGATAATACCGTTGACTTTTTTCATAGCCGGAACAAAATCAGGAGTGGTCATAGTGGTAACTAAAATTTGACCTTTTTGAACACGATCAATTTCTTTTGGGTTATTAATAATAATAACGGTGCCTGTGGCAGTTCCAGGACTAGCCTGTTCACCAGTGAGGTCTGGTTTTTGATTTATTTTTGATTGATTATCAAGAGTTTTTTGATTTGAAATAACAGTGGTGATTGGACGAGTTTGAACAATAAAAAGTTTACCTTTATTGTCTATGGCAAATTCAATGTCTTGGGGTTTACCGTAATGGCTATGAAGTTTTTGACTAATTTTGGCAATTTTAATAGCAGCGGTTCCGGTAATTTTAACTTTCTTTTGTTTGGATTTAGGAACTGAAACTTCTTTGGTTTCGTGTTCTGATCTGAGTAATTGAGTTTTTTGTTCGACATGATTTTCGGAAATAACAGTCCAATTGTTTTTATCAATTACATATTGATCCGGAGAAACTATTCCTTGGACAATATATTCACCGAGACCCCAAATAGTTTCGACGATGATTTGGTTTTTTTCATTGGTGACAGGGTTAACAGTGAAAACGATTCCGGAAACTTCTGATTGAATTAATTTTTGAACGGGAACAGCGACGCCAATTTTGAAATGATCGTAGTGTTTTTTGACTTGATAAAAAATTGATCTAGGGGTAAAAAGACTGGCCCAACAATCACGAACACGGTGGAGAACATTGGTTTCGCCAATTACATTTAAAAAAGTTTCTCCCTGACCAGCAAAAGAAGCATCGGCAGTATCTTCAGCAGTAGCTGAAGTGCGAACAGCAACAGGAGTATCTTTTAATCCACCAAAATCAGAAAGTTTTTTATAAGCCGCCATAATCTTAATGGCGGTTTGATGATTGATGGGACTTTTTTTAATTATAGTTTTTATTTGTTTAGAAGCAGTTAAAAGCTGATCTGGTTGATCGATATCGGTAGTTTTTAAAATATTTTCAATTTTTGGTTTAAGATTATTTTCCTTAATGAATTGAAAATAAACATTAGCAGGGACAACAAAACCATTGGGAACTGGGATTCCTAGGTTATACATTTCACCTAGATTTGCACCTTTACCTCCAACTAGATTCACATCATCAAAACCAATTTCTTTAAACCATAAAATATCTTGATCCTTCATATATAAAATAATACAGATTTATTAAATAAAAAGGAAGAGACATTTATATATTTAGCAGTCTGACTTTTCTATTGCTAATTAAGTTAATTTTTTAAAATTACCTAATTTAAGGGTAAATATAGACTATATATTATAGATATAAACAATATCAAAGTATTCTAAAATAAATCAAACTAGCTTATATTTTATTTAGTTAAATTAGTCAAAAGGCGTTCTAACGCTAATTCTTTGGGAATGGTTAAATCCCCTGTCTTGTTTTTAAAATCCAATTCGATTAATTGCAAATAGATTCGTTTGATAATTTGTGGTTCAAACTTTGGATAAGAGGTTAATTGTTTTCGAAAATTATTTTTTAAAAAATAAAGAAAAAGATCATAAAGACCAAGGTCTATTATTTGGTGATAAAGTGGAATAACTTTGGTTAAATTTTTGGGTTTAATGGAGTTAAGACAGGTAAATAATTTATTATCGAGAGGAAAGTTTTTAATTTGAGCAGTTTTAAAGGTTTTAATTTGAGTTGGAGTTAGAGTTTTATCTTGCCAAATAACAACATCGATATTCTCGATTTGGTTAATTAGTTTATTAATTTGATCGAGGATTAATTTGTTGGTGGAAAATAAGTTACTAATACTCAGAGTTTTTTTAGTATTAAAAAGAGATGATTCTTGAAGAAAAAGATTTACTTTATCAACGGTAATATTTTTAGAGTCTAGACGAAGAATGTCGGTATTTTTGTTTTTGTCTAAAAAATCGCTAAATGATCGGCGGCTTTCTAGTTGATTGTCGCCATGGAAAATATAAATCATTAAAGTAGTTTATCAAAACAAAACAATTTATTTGATGAAAAATTCGATATGTTTTGGTAAAATACCTTTGTCACTAAATGGCTCCATCGTCTAGTGGTTAGGACTCCTGGTTTTCATCCAGGCAATCGTGGGTTCGACTCCCACTGGAGTCACAATATGGAAAATTCTGAGAATATACCAAATCTTGAACAACACAGAGAATCAATTGATTTTTGTCCTAATGTAACAAGTTTTCAAACTGACCAGGGCTCTATCTATAAAAAGTTATTAGATGGAACATTTCGACGACACAAATATGATGGAACAGAGTATGAGCCAATGGAGTGGACAATGTTTACAGATAAAGAAGGCGACAAAGATTTACAGATGGCAAAAGTCAAACTAAGTATGTCAAAGATGGCTAAAAAACAAATTTTTTTTATGATAATGGAGTTTGATGAAGATGGTAATGGTAAAAAGATGGTAAGTAGTCGAGATGAAATTCTTAATGTAAATGATGATTTTGATTTACTCACTTTTGAAACTGATGGTAAAAATGATCCAGAGATGATTTTACAAACACCAATAACTTTTACACCTAGAATTGGATATAGTGTGTTTGAACTTAGCCGTAATGGTGCAGAATATCATCATGGTGATTTAGTGTCTAATATTGAAACTGAAGAATAATTTTTTTTGTTAGGGTTTTAGACTTTGTATATTGAATGAGTCAAAAACTGATTTCAGTTTATTTAAATATTTAATTAAGTATTCGAAATTTGAGATACTCGGCTCACGGCCAAACAATTTAATGCAACCTATTAAGTCTTTACTGAATGCATTTTTGTATCACATTTATATCTTATAATAATTGTGTTATAATCACTTTGTTATTGCACATTCAAAATTGGGTTGACCAGAATTATTGAAAAGAAAAAAAATATAAAGGTGGTATGAAAAAATGAACAAAACGTTCAAAGAAGGACCAGGTTGGTATTTGATTTATGTGGATTATGTTGAAACAGGTGGTGCGATGATGTCTTTAGCCGAAGCTTCTAACAATAAAAATTTAATAGCGAAAAAGCTTATTAATGATGTTTCTGAAAAAGAAAGAATGATTGAGGCCAAAAGGTTAATTGGCAATGAGCACGATATTTTTTATATAGTTTTTTACGAAAAGAAGATTTCAAGCTATCCTTTCGCCTTAGAAAACTTTTAGAAAATCGGCAGAGCAAGGAACCCTTAATGATTATTGTGTAAATAGTATTATCCAAAGGGTAATAAAACAAAGGCTTTGAGTAATATTATAGATTATAGGTAAAAACCTATTGTTTATAACAATACTTGAGGCCTTATTTTTTTCAAAATTTTAAATTATTATCTAGTTCTATTCCCTATACAGGAGTAATTGGACAGAGCTTAAGTTCATTAATGATTTGGTTTTCTAATTATCAGAATTGTCTTAAAATATATACTTTACTTGTTTTTTTTGACTCTAAAATAAGTAATATTGAAGCTACTGAAATGGTGAAAAAAGTAGATTGGAATGATTTTGATACGTTTAATTATCTTTCTAAAGGTTTATCGGATGGTGCTAGTCAGTATTCTTTCTTTGGTAGAGTGAGTGATGACGGAAGTGAAGATCGTTATAAGGTTGAGAGATTATTAGATGTTTGTCGTGCTATACCTTCAAGAAGGTCATCAAAAAAAAGATGTTTACAGAAATATTAAAAGAAAATGTTGAAAGTTTGAACAGTAATAATGATCTTTTTGAAGAGGCTTTTGATTTTCAAAACCGAAAGGAGTTATAAAAGGAGCTGCGGTAAGAATAGATTCGATTACATTGGCCGAATAAAATTATTTATCGACAATTGCGATTCTATAAATTTCAAATATATTTGATCAGGTGTTCGAAATTTGGATACTCAGCTCACAAAAGTTTTGAAATTTCAGATTTGGGAATGTTACTTTTTGTTGTGTTAAAATTGCCTACTATATTGATTTACTAGTACTACACTAGATCAAATTGGTACAGTGGTTCTTTGATAATCTGATTTTTTTAAATTAAGAGGAGGAGATGGATTGTGAATATTCCTAACAAATTGACGATTTCACGTATCGGTTTAGTTTTGTTTTTCTTAGTCTTAGCCGTAGTGGCGAAAAAAATAAATTGTAATTTTTATTGGTACGGAGTGATATTTATTTTTAGTTTAGCTGCTTTAACTGACTGGTTGGATGGTTATTTGGCTCGTAGTCGAAAAGAAACAACTGTCTTTGGGGCAATAATGGATCCAATTGCCGATAAATTTACGGTTGTGGTGGCTTTATTGGTACTTAATTGGATCGGGGAGCTTCCACTTTGGGTGACAGGAGTTATTGTCTGTAGGGATTATATCGTGGACGGTATTCGTTTGATTGTTAGTAATCAAAAAGGAAAAGTAGTTTCTGCTAGTTGGTTGGGTAAAACTAAAACATTTACACAACTTATTGGTTTAATTGTTCTTTTTTTAGTGGCTGGTGGTTTTAGTGAATTGTTGTATTTTGGACAGTTAGTGATGTATTTATCTACAATAATTTCTATTTTGGGGATGTTTGATTATTTTTTTAAAAATAGAAATATCTTACAAAAGTCTTTGAAGGAAAAATAATTTTAAAAATTTCAGATTAAGACTGTAGTTTTTTTTGCACAGTAATGTGTATAAGAATCTGCGGTCTTTTTTTTATCTTTAATGTGTTTATTATGTATTTATGGAAGTAAAAATTGAATCAAGTTGGAAAGAAGTTTTGCAAAAAGAATTTAGTGAGGAATATTTTTCTAAATTAGTGGAATTTATAAAATCGGAATATAAAAAAACAACGGTTTATCCACCAGCAAAATTTATTTTTAATGCATTTGAATTAACGCCTTTTGATAAAGTTAAGGTGATAATTTTAGGACAAGATCCGTATCATGGGGTAAATCAGGCTAATGGATTGGCATTTTCGGTGAACGATGAAGTGGTGACACCGCCATCGTTGGTAAATATTTATAAAGAAATTGAAAGCGATTTAGGAAAGAAAACGATTAATAAAAATGGAAATTTGGAGAATTGGGCTAAGCAAGGTGTGTTGATGTTAAACGCAACGTTAACTGTACAAGCACACATGGCTGGCTCGCATCAAAACAAGGGTTGGGAAAGATTTACTGATGCAGTGATTAAAATTTTGTCGGAACAAAAGGAAAATTTAGTTTTTATTTTATGGGGTGGTTACGCTCAAAAAAAAGGAAATATAATTGATGAGTCAAAACATTTAGTGATTAAATCAGTTCACCCTTCCCCTCTTTCGGCTTATAATGGATTTTTTGGGTCAAAACCATTTTCCCAAACAAATTCTTATTTGATTTTTAATGATAAAGAACCAATAATTTGGTAGGTTAATATTCTTTGGCAGATTCTTCGTGATTTAATACTCTGATGGCAGCGTCGCGAAGAGCTTCAAGTTCTTTTTCACCTGGATAAACAGAAACACCTATTTTAGTGGCAAAAACATCTTGTTTAACTTTGTCGGTTAACAATCTCCAATAAGAGACTCCACCAGTCAAAAGAATTTGATCGATTTCTTCACCTTCAAAATCGGGAATTAAAGCACAAATTGATCGAGAAACTCCAGCAATCATTTCATCAACAACGTCTTTATCTTGATCACTCATTGTTGGATATCTTTTTTCGAGTTCCATTGTGTCTTTGGTGCCGAGATGGGCAAAAATACCGCCGCCACCAAGAATTTTATTCATAATTTCTTCTTTGGTGTATTTACCGGAAAAACAAAGATTAATTAATCCTTGTGCATGAACTTGACCAGATTTTTCTGGACTCATTGGACCTTCACCAGCAAGAGCATTGGTGACATTAATAGTAACTCCTTTTTTGTGGGCACCGAAAGAAAATCCACCACCAAGATGAGCAACAATTAAATTCAAATCTTCATATTTTTTACCGATTGATTGAGCATATTCTCGGGAAACAGCTTTTTGATTTAAAGCGTGCCAACCAGAATATCGATTGATTTCGGGAATACCAGTGATTTTGTGTTTTAATTTAATTTCGTCGGTGGTGACAGAATCAGCAATAAAAACTTTATCAGTGATGTTGAATTTTTTGGCTAATTCTAGAGCAATTGGAGCGCCAAGATTTGAGGCATGATTGGCTTGGGGACGATCTTTTAAATCATCAACCATTCTTTCGTTAACTATATAAGTGCCAGAAGTAAGAGGAGGAAGCATTCCACCACGACCAACAATGGCATCAAGTTGAGTAATATCGTTTTCTTTTAAGGTGTCGGAGATATGTTGAAGTCGATAATCAAATTGTCTAAAAATATTTCCTGGTTTACTAAATTTTTCTTGGAATTCTTGATCCTTAGTATGATCCATTTTGGATTCAAAAATAAGTTCCTTATCTTCAAAGACAGCTATTTTAGTGCTGGTTGACCCTGGGTTTATTACTAGTGTTTTCATAAATGATTATTATAAAGCCAATTAAAATAAAAGAAAGGCTTAAAATTTGAGCAAATGTTAAAAAATAAACGGGAATAGTGTCGAGTCGAATGAATTCGAGGAAAAATCTGATAGTTCCATAGTAAATTAGGTAAATGGCGGTTTGATGGGTTTTCATTTTTTGAAAAATTAAAAATAAGATAAATAATAAAATGGATTCATAAAACCAAACTGGTTGATTATTAATGCCGTAAATTTCATGATTAAAAAAATTCCCGAAGCGACCCAGACTTTGGCAAAGAGGAACAATAGGAGCAAGAGTGTTGGTGATTTTTAAAAAATTAATTTTATTTTTTTGAGAAAAAAGAAAAATAAAGAAAATTCCAAAAATTAAGCCACCATAAATTCCAAATCCACCACCGGGAAGATTTAAAATTTGGATGGGGTTTTGAGAAAAATAATGCCAATTTTGAATAATGGAATAAATTCGAGCGCCAATTATACCGAAAATTAGGAGAAAAATAAGGAAAATATTTTCTTTATTTTTGGGAATAATTTTATTATTTTTTTGGAAATACGTGATGCTGACGACAAAACAGATTCCTAGGATTAGACCGTAGATGTGCATGTGTGGGTCCTGCGGGATTCGAACCCGCGACCAATTGCTTAAAAGGCAACTGCTCTACCGACTGAGCTAAAGACCCAGATTATTAAGCTGTTTTACGAACTTTATCGGCACGCAAATAGTACAGTTTAGCTCGTCGAATTTTACTTTTTGGTGCTCTTAATTTAATAATACTATCAATCCAAGGTGAATTGACTGGAAAAGTTCTTTCAACTTTGACGGCATTTGAGGCAACCTTTTGAACGATGAAATTTTTATTTTCACCCATTCCTTTGACAGCTAAAATAACACCATCGAAAGCTTGTACTCTTTCTTTATCTTTTTCTTTGATTTTATAATTGACTTTGACGGAGTCACCAACGAAAAAGTCTTGTTCTTTATAAGTGATTTTTAAGGACATGTTTATATTAAATTGATGCTTTGAATTATATCAAAGTAAGCCTTGGTAGTCTAGCAATCTAATTTTTATTTGACAAGAAGATATTGTCAATTTGTTGCTGAAGGTTTTCATTATAGTTTACTCCGTAATTGAGTGGAATATTTTTTCCATTTGGAAGAATTATTAAACCGCGATGTCCATTGGGGTTTTGTTTAAGTAGGGTATTTAAGTTCATTAATTGATTTTGACTGGCGTTTTTGGGAACGGTAATGACAAAATCATATTTTGAGGAATTTTTGGGAGGATCTAAGCTAATATTATCAATTAAAATTGATAGAGCACCTTCTCTTATGTTAGTCTTACCTTCAATATAAAATGCCTTATTTTCGGCTAGGATATTTTCGATTTCATCAAAAGTTTTAGGAAAAACGACAGCTTCGATTTTTCCGGTTTCGTCTTCAAAAGAGAGGAAAGCCATTTTGGCATTATTTTTCTTAGTGCGAATCATTTTGATTTTGGTTAAAGAGGCGGCCATTTTAACTGGAATGTTGGTGTCTTTTTGAATAATTTCAGATATTTTAGGAAGGCCTAGAGTTTGAAAGGGAAGGAGAATTTTACTAACGGGATTTTCAGTGATAAAGATTCCGAGAAGTTCTTTTTCCAGGGCTAAACGGTCATGTTCGGTCATAGGAGTGGTTTGAATAAAAATATCTGGTGGAGCAATTATCTTAGTATTATCATCGGTAGGAGCATCAAAAAGACTGAATTGTCCATTACTTTTTTTTGCATTTAACTTGTCACAATCGATTCTAATTTTTTCAAGTGAGGCTAAAATGGCGTTTCTTTCGCCAAACTTATCCATGGCACCGACTTTGATTAAACTTTCTAAAACTCTTTTATTAATTTTTTGAGAATCGACACGAAGGCAAAAATCATTAAAACTAATAAATGGACCATTAGTGTTTCGTTCGTTAATAATGTTTTCAATAGCGGCCTCGCCGACATTTTTAATAGCACTTAAACCAAAACGAATAGCGAGTTTTTCGAGTGATTCGGAATTTTCTTCTATTTCAAAACCACTTAATGATTTATTAATATTAGGAGGTCCGACAATTATACCTAAATGACGACATTCACTAACACCATCGGTTATTTTTTCAGAGTCACCAGATTCGGCGGTTAGAAGGGCACACATGTATTCAACTGGATAATTGGCTTTCATGTAGGCAGTGCGATAGGCAAGCATTCCATAGGAGGCAGCGTGAGCTTTATTGAAACCGTATGAAGTGAATGGTTCAATGTAACTAAAAATTTCTTTAGCTTTTTCCTCAGTGTAACCATTTTTAATACATCCATTGATAAATTTTTCTTTTTGAATAGCCATTTCTTCGGGAATTTTTTTACCAATAGCTTTTCTAAATTTATCGACTTCGGTCCAATTGTAACCAGCGAGCTCAATGGCAGTGTATAAACAGTCATCTTGGTAAACCAAAAGACCATATGATTTATCTAAAAATTTTTCCATTTTAGGATCGATATAGCTGGTTTTAGACGGATCGTTTTTACGGGCAATATATTCTGGAATAATAGCCATTGGACCGGGACGATAAAGAGCCACCATGGCCATTAAATCTTCAACTCGATTTGGTTTAAGTTCTTTAATCCATTTTGTCATTCCCTCGCCTGCTAGTTGAAAGACACCCATAGTATTACCACGAGAAAGCATCTCAAAAGTTTTTTTATCATCGAGAGGAATTTTTCTTAGATTGATGTCAATATTTTTATATTTACGAACATTTAAAACTGATTGTCCCAAAAAGGACAAATTTCGAATCCCTAAAATATCATATTTAATTAAACCGACATCCTCACAGGCATGCATTTCATATTGAGTGATAGTTTTGTCGCCACCAGTTTCTGTTTGAACTGGAGAGAAATCGGTGATGGCAGTTGGAGAAATGACAATAGCACAGGCATGAACACTAATATGACGAGCACAACCTTCGATTTGTTTGGCGGCTTCAATAATTTTTTTGGAATCAGGGTCGGTTTCGTAAAGATTTTTTAATTCAGGGGTGGTATCAATAGCTTTGTCGATAGACATGGGGAAGCCTTGAGCTCCCATGGGGATTAATTTACTTATTTTGTCTCCAATAGTATATTCATAACCCAGAACGCGAGCAGTGTCGCGGACAGCACCTTTGGCCATCATTCGACCAAAAGTACAAATTTGAGCAACAGCGTCTTTACCATATTGTTCGACGATATGATAAAGCATTCCTTGTCGCTTGTCGTCGGCGATGTCTAAATCGATATCTGGTGGCGAAGGACGATCTTTATTTAAAAATCTTTCGAAAGGTAATTGATAGATTAAAGGATCAACGGAGGTTATACCTAAAACGAAAGCAACTAAACAACCGCCAGCAGAACCCCTAGTATTAGTGGGAGTATCATTCTCCTCAGTCCAACGAATAAAATCGTACATGATCAAAAAGTAAGCAGCGTAACCTTTTGGATTAATGACTTCTAGTTCATATTCGAGACGATCAATTATTTCGTGATTTAATTTGCCGTAATGTTCTTCGGCGCATTTATAAACTAATTCTTTTAAAGTTTCTTCAGCATTTTTATTTTCTGGTAGTTTAAATTTAGGAAAATACCAGTTGCCTAATTCAATTTCTAAATTACATTTTTTGGCAATTTTTATAGTGTTTTCTAGAGCATCTGGAATATCGGAAAACTGCTCTGCCATTTCTTCTGGTGATTTGATGTAAAAATCGGGGATGTCAAACATACTTAATCTTTTTGAGTCGTTGAGAGTTGTTTGAGTATTAATCATCATTAAAACATCTTGAGCAAAGGCATCACTTTTTTTGAGGTAGTGGGCGTCGTTGGCGGCAATCAGTGGAATGCCTAATTCTCGACTAATTTTAACGATTCCTTCGTTGGCTCGATCTTGATCTTTTAAGCCTGGATGTCGTTGAATTTCTAAATAATAATCTTCTCCAAAAAGATCTTGAAAATCTTTGGCTCTTTTTTTAGCTTTTTCGTAATTGTCGTCTAAAATTAATTTTGAAATTTCTCCCTCAATGCAGGCGCTATTACAAATTAATCCATCTTTATATTGTTGTAAAATTTCCCAATCAATTCGAGGTTTATAATAATAACCTTCAATGTTTCCAATACTGACTAATTTCATTAAATTTCGATAGCCTTGGTCGTTTTTGGCTAATAAAATTAAATGGTGATTGCGGCGATTGGCCGCTGATTTATCGAGTCGGCCATTAGGAGCTAAATAGACTTCACAGCCAATAATTGGCTTAATATTATTTTTTTTGCAAGCCTTATAGAATTCAATGGCACCATACATATTACCGTGATCAGTGATGGCAATGGAATCCATCCCCATTTCTTTAATCGCGGGAATTAATTTTTTAATTTTGGTGAGGCCATCAAGAAGAGAATATTCAGTATGAACATGAAGATGAACAAAATTAGCCATGAGTTATTTTAAAGCATTTTATTCAAAGCGGCGATTCTATCTTCTATTGGGGGGTGAGTAGAAAAAAGGCTAGCAACTTTATTACCCTTAAATGGATTACTAATATAAAGGGAGGCGGTAGCCGTTGAGGCTGTTTCTAATTTATTTGAATCTGTGGATATTTTTTTAAGAGCGTCAATTAATCCTTGAGGTTGACGAGTTAATTTTACAGCTGAAGCATCGGCTAAAAATTCGCGACGGCGGGAAATTGCTAATTGAATTAATTGGGCGATGATTGGAGCAAAAATAATTAAAACTAAGCCGAGAATGGCAATAAGAGGGTTGTTGTTGTCATTATCGTTGTCACGGCCGCCAAAAAACATAGAATTGGTGGCAAAATTAACGACAATCGAAAGTGTGCCGATTAAAATACTGACGATCATCATTAAACGGATGTCATAATTTTTTACATGAGATAGTTCATGGCCAATGACAGCTTCGAGTTCAGTACGATTTAATTTTTGCAAAAGACCGCTAGTGGCACAAATTAAAGAATGTTTAGGGTCGCGACCAGTAGCAAAAGCATTCATGGCTGGACTATCGATGACATAAACTTTTGGCATAGGGGTACTATTGGCCATACTCAAATTTTCAGTGACGGTATAAAAATCAAAAAAATCTTTACGATTGGCTGGTTTGGCACCGTTTAAAGAAACAACGATTTGGTCGCCCCAAAAATAACTGACGCCTGACATGCCAAAAGAAATGATCAAAGCAAAAATCATAAATTCATTACCAAAACCAAAAGCTTGGGAAATTAAATAAGTGGCACCTAAAATAAAACCTATAAATAGGCTAATAATTAAACTCGACTTAAATTTGTTTATAGAGACTTGTTCGTAAACATTAATCATAATAATCTTTTTATAATTTTACTTCTGGATTTTTGGTTTCTTCTTTTGAAACTTCGAGTTGATCCATGTCGGTTGGTGTGCTTAATCCTTTTTCTTCTTTAAAACCAAAAAGTGGAGCAATCCATATTCCTGGGATAGTGGAAATAGTGGTATTGAAATCGGCGGTAAGGTCGATTAATGTTCGTCTTGCATACATTAATTTGTCGGCGGTGTCACGAAGTTCGTTCATTAAATTAGAAACTAAATTTGAAGCTTTAATTTCTGGATTGCTTTCCATAACCACATTAATTGAGCCGAGAGCTTTATTAATTAATTCTTGAGACTTATCCATGGCTTTTGGATCGTTGGTTTTAACAGCTTGGTCAATTGATTGTCGAGCTTCGGTTAATTGGTCAAAAATTCCTTTTTCATGGGTCATGTAGCCTTTAACGGAATCGACTAAATTGGGAATTAAATTGGCTTGACGTTTTAATTGATTACCAATTTCTTGAATGGATGCTTTAATTCTGACTTGGAGAGTTTTTAATTTATTGAAAAAACTGAAAAATAGAAAAACAATGGCTAAAACAAGGATAATTATATAAATCATTTTTTTAATTAATCTTTAACATTTTCATTATAACATTTTTGAGCAATTTCAATTTCATTATCACCGGTTCTGTTTTGGGGTTCAATATAGCAAAGATTTAGGAAATTATAAAGTTTTTCTTCATTATCAAATGTGTTAATTTTACCTGTTTTTAGGTTTTTTACTCCATATTCGGAAATTGAAAGGCCTAAATTTAGGGCGTATTTTCGCAGATTAATGTTGTGTTGACGAGAGCCGGTAAAATGTTGAATTAGAGAAGCGAAATTTTTTGATGGCTGAACCATTAAATCGACTCGAATATAATTTTCAATTAAAATCGAGGCTTTTTTATCACCTCTATTAATGATTTGAATTTTTTCTGGATATTTAATGAAATGATTTAATATTTTTTCGGTGTCACTGCTTTTGGCAGCGAGATCGATGTCCCCTACTGTTTCAACTTGGCGACGAAGACTCCCTAATGGAATAATTTCAGTTTCGGGAAATTGTTGATGAAGATAAACAATAATCTTTTGGGCAGTTTTTTGGGCTTGTTTTAAAGGCATTCGTTTTCCAATACCTAAAAAATTTAGGGTCTGGGTTAAAATTAATTGTTCTGATTTTTGACCTAATCTAGGTATATTCCTTATTTTTTCATTTTGAGCGTATATAATTAATTCGGTTAAAGATTTTTCAGGATCAGTTGAAAATTTTAAATTTTTACTTAGCTTATAAGCAATTTTTGGGCCGATACCGTTAATTTTAGTGAAAGTAAAAACACAAGGTTGTATGTTTTTGAAAGATTTAATAACGGCTGGATGAGGTTGATTGTTTCTAAATAAATAGTCTATTTTGGCGAGAATATTTGGTCCAATATTAGGAATATTGTCTAAATCTTTTGGATTTTTTTGCCAAATTTCTTGAATAGATTTTGGATAATTGGCAACGGTGTCGGCAGCGTTTTGATAGGAAACGGTTTTGAAAATGTTTTTTCGTTTAATTTCATAAGCAGTAGCAATGTTTTGTAAATATTCAGCAACTTCAGTATTACTATAAATTTTATTCATATGTTAATTATATGACATTAGATAAAATAAATAATTAGTTTATTGTTTGTTTGGTGAAGTTTTGGTATAGTATCAAGATAATTAGACCAATGGGCTCGTGGTGCAGCGGTCTAGCACATCCGCCTGTCACGCGGAAGATCGTGGGTTCGAATCCCATCGGGCCCGCCAGTATGTTAATCCCCTATTTTAGGGGATTTTTTAATGTTCCAAAGTGAAATATTATTTAATTGTTTTTAAATATTTTGTCAGTTTCTTGTCTATATCTTTTTTGTTTTCAATTTCTTTTGGAGTTAAGTCTTCTAGTAATTTAGTTGGTTTTAGTTTTGGAGCTATATTTAATGCATTAGATAATTCTTTGTCTTCTTTTATTTCTTTTTCAAAAAACTTTAAATTATTTAAAAATTCAGAAGCGATATAAGCTAAACAATAATCACTGATTTTTTTATCTAAATAATCTTGAACGGCTTGTTTAAAAGATGTTTGGATTGGAGTTTTATTTTCTTTACTTAAACCAATTTTTAGAAATTTATAAAAATCTTTTGAACAAACATAATCGTAGTTATCAATAAAATAACAATAAAATAAATCAATTATGTTTACTATAGTTTGCGACTCTAAAGTATTTTGATCGTCTAGTTCTATAACATAGGAGATGTAATTAGCGATTCCTTTATATCCATTTTTATCTAAATTCCCATATATTTCAATTTCATCAAGTTTGTCAAAAGTTTTTTTAAAATCTTCTGCATCAATTCTTCTCTCTTTAAAATCAATAGTTGTTTTTTTGACTATTTCAAAATATTTGTTGCTTGTCATATATTTTTAGTATAAGGGATGATTGAAATAGATATTGAAGGTGCGAAGTTTATCTATTCCAATCATGTTGGAGTTTTGGGTTGTGGATTGATTAGGTGTTCAAATGCTTGGAATTGAAACTTAACGGTTCCACGGTCCGGGTTCATTGTCATGATGAAGATTTTCCATGTTTCCTTCACGGTCATAGTTGTATGATTCGCGATGGTGACCGTCTTGGTCGTCCCAATGAGTGGAGTTTTTCATAATACCTCCACCTTGTAGATTGCCGGTATATCTGTCATCAGGTATGGGGTAATCGCGTTCACGAGGATCAGGACCTGACATAAAAATCCCTCCTTCTTATTTTGAAAGTACACCTTCTATATCACTCATTATTTGAATAATATTGTTATTATATTAACATAATTTTACTAAAAGTGATGAATATTCTTGAAAAAAAAGAATAAATTTATTTTTGAAAGTTATTTATTTAAATAATTTCCAAGTTCACTCCACTG
>Ga0172379_10003313_pt1 | contig 25967 bp, 23 predicted proteins | sample GrowelOW334metaG_FD_119756 | JGI IMG/M metagenome (GOLD analysis project Ga0172379, IMG submission 119756) | Groundwater microbial communities from an aquifer near a municipal landfill in Southern Ontario, Canada - Groundwater well OW334 metaG | ecosystem: Environmental > Aquatic > Deep...
CGCTGGAAAGGGTCGGCACCGGGATGCCGTTCTCCACCGCCGCCGAGACCACGCGCCGCCAGGAGCCTTGCGCCTTGTCCATCTTGTCCTTGAAGAAGGGGTCGAGGAGCAGGTTGGAGAGCGCCGGGTTCTTGTCGAAGGCGTCCTTGATCTTTCCGAGGAACACCGAGCGGATGATGCAGCCGCCGCGCCACATGAGGGCGATGCCGCCGTAGTTGAGGTCCCACTTGTATTCTTTGGCCGCTTCGCGCATCAGGAGGTAACCCTGGGCGTAGGAAACGATCTTGGAGGCGTAGAGCGCGTTTTTGAGGTCTTCGATGAAGGCCTTCGGATCGCCCTTGAAGGTCTTTTTGGGGGCCGAGTACAGTTTGCCGGCCTGCACGCGTTCGTCCTTGGCCGCCGAGAGGCAGCGCGCGAACACGGCTTCGCCGATGAGGGTGAGGGGGACGCCGAATTCCAGCGCCGCGATGCCCGTCCACTTGCCGGTGCCCTTCTGGCCCGCGGTGTCGAGGATCTTTTCCACGAGCGGACCGCCGTCGGCGTCCTTGTACCCGAGGATATCGCGGGTGATTTCGACCAAGTAGCTGCCGAGTTCGCCCTTGTTCCATTCCTCGAAAGTCGAACGCATCTGCTCGTGGTTGAGGCCGAGCATCTCGTGCATGAGCTGGTAAACTTCGCAGATCAGCTGCATGTCGCCGTACTCGATGCCGTTGTGGACCATCTTCACGAAGTGGCCGGCGCCGTTCTCTCCGACCCACTCGCAGCAGGGAGAGCCGTCTTCCACTTTGGCGGAAATCGCTTGCAGGATCGGCTTGACCAAAGGCCACGCTTTTTTGGAGCCGCCGGGCATAATGGAGGGCCCGGTGAGCGCGCCCTCCTCGCCGCCGGAGACGCCGGTACCGATATAGAGGAGACCTTTGGACTCCACGTACTCGGTGCGCCGCATGGTATCCTGGTAGTTCGAATTTCCGCCGTCGATGATGACGTCGCCGGGCTCAAATGCCGCGATAAGCTGATCGATGGTGTCGTCCACCGCTTGGCCGGCTTTGACCATGATCATGGCCTTGCGGGGCTTCTCAAGCGCCGCCGCCAGATCCGCCGGGCTGTGACAACCGACAATCTTCTTGCCCTTGCCGCGGCCGTTCACGAATTCGTCTACTTTGCTCACGGTACGATTGAAAACCGCCACCGTGAATCCCTTGCTCTCCATGTTGAGAACGAGGTTCTCGCCCATTACCGCGAGTCCGACCAGGCCGATATCCGCCTTCTTCATCCTGCCTCCTTCGCCCGCGGCCTATCAAGCCGAGGCGCGCTGAATCAAGCCCGTGCCGAAAGTTCGGGTTTCCACGGGCGTTCCATATTCGATTCGATTCTTTAACTGCTCAAAAATATACGCTGCGGGGTCGCCCCCGCTTTGCGCGACGGTGGTCAGGGGCGGCGACACGAATGCCGAATACGCGTCGTCGTCGAACCCAACCACGGCGATATCCTCGGGCACTCCGACACCCGCGTCGCGAAACGCCGAAATCAAGCCGAGAGCGATCTTGTCGTTGTGGCAGAGTACCGCGTCAACCAAGCCGGACCGGAAGCGCTCGATAATCGTCGCCCCCGCCGATCGCCCGCCGGAAAAACCTTTCACGGTCCATTCGATCGATCTATCGATATCCTCCTGCGAGCGGGCAAGCCCCGCTTCCATCGATCCCTCGGTGAATCCGGCGATGCGGTCCGCCGAGCGAAACTCCTCCACGAGAAGACAAACGCGTCTGCGCCCCTTATGCGCGAGGTACTTTACAGCCTCGCGGAAGCCGGAGCGCCGGTCAAGAAAAAGTGATGGATAGGAAACGGAAATGGGTGGATCGACGAGGATAAAGGGGTACGAAGCGGACTCCAACGAATCAAAGGCCGCCGAACGCTCGGTATGTAGGTTGGTAAAAACGATGAGTCCGTCACAGCGCGGGGCGATTTCAAGCACGGCCGACTCCTCAACCGCGCTAGTGTCCGCGTATTGGACCAGAATCGCGTAACCGGCGGCGTTGAAGAGTTTAGAGACGACTTCGATACGGCGTTGGGTGGCGTCGCTGGACACGGCGTTCGCGACGATTCCGACCACCCGGGTGCGGCCGGACTTGAGAGCGCGCGCGGCGGGGTCAGGGCGGTAGTCCATACGTTCAGCCAGATCGCGGACCAGGCGCCGGGTTTCGCTTTTCACGTTTGCCGCGTCATTCATTACGCGGGAGACGGTGCGCGCTGAAACACCCGCGGCCTTCGCTACCTCATGAATCGTTGGCACGTTCTTGTCCTATTATTGCCATCGATGGCATTATAGGCCGGCTTCACGATTCCGTCAATAAAAAAACCGCGCCGCAAGCTGGGAGATGCTTACGGCGCGGTATAAAAACGAGAGAATGGCTATTTCTGAGGCATGAGGAGATCGGGTACAAACATGGTGATTTCCGGGATGAACGTGATAAGCATCAGAACAACGACCATCGCGGCGTACATCGGGAGCATCGCTTTAACCGCTTTTTCAATCGATATCTTACCGATGGCGCAACCGACGAAAAGCGCCGAACCAACCGGCGGGGTGCAAAGACCGATTGCCAAGTTGAGGATGAGCATGATGCCGAAATGAATGGGTGACATTCCTAAAGCGCCGACAACGACCGGATAGAGGATGGGCGTCGTAATCAGGATAAGGGGGGCCATATCCATGATGCATCCCAGTACCAGAAGCAGCGCGTTGATCAAAAGCAGCAGGATCACCTTGTTTTTGGTGACGCCGAGCAAAGCTTCCGTCGCTAAAGCCGGAATTTTCAGGTACGCCATGAGCCAGCCGAACGCGCTGGCCGCGGCGATCAACGCCATAACCATAGCCAGCGTCTTGAGCGTGTTGTACAGGATGCCCTTGATCGCCTTGAGCGGAATCTCTTTATAAACGAAGAAGGTGATGAAGAAAGCGTAGATTACCGCGACGGCAGCCGATTCGGTGGCGGTAAATACGCCGATAATAACTCCGCCCATGATGATTACCGCGGTGAAAAGTCCTAGGATCGCGTCCTTTGAAATCTGGAACGCCTCCTTCCAGCTATACTTCCTTTCCTTTGGATAATTGCGCTTCACCGCGATGATGTAGCTGATGATCATGAGCGAAATGCCGAGCATGATTCCGGGAAGGAAGCCCCCGAGAAAAAGACGGCCGACCGACACGCCGCCAGCCGCCAACGAGTAGATGATCATATTATGGCTGGGAGGAATGATGACGCCCTGGCATGCGCTGGTGACCGTGATCCCGACGGAGAAGTCGGCATCGTAGCCCTTGTCCTTCATCATCGGAATCAACATGGTTCCGATGGAAGATACGTCTGCTACCGCCGAACCGGAAATACCGCCGAAAAACATGGAAGCCAGACAATTAACCTGCGCCAGACCGCCTTGGATTCTACCGACCAACAGGTTTGAGAATAGAATAAGCCGCCGGGATATACCGCCCTGGCCCATCATCTCTCCGGCAAGGATAAAGAAAGGAATGGCGAGAAGAGAAAAGGAACGAACGCCCTGAACCATCTGTTGAACGACGGCCATGAGCGGTATTTTCAAATAGAGCGCGGTTGCGATGGAAGCAAACGCGAGAGCGAACGTTATGGAAACCCTAAGAATGAGCAGGACGCCGAAAGTTCCCAGGAGAATGATGATGGCAAGATTCTGATCCATTACTTTTTCCTCCCCAGAGCGTCGGAAAGGCTCCCCTTTCCTGATAAGAAGGCATCCACGGAGGAATCATTCGTATCGATTCCTAACATTTTCATCACGGATTCATACAGGATGATGACCGCGCTGACCGGAAGCACGGCGTACAGAAGCCCGGCCGGCCATTTGGTAGCGGGCATGATGGATTTCATCGTATAGCCGACGAGCTCCCACCCGTACCGCAGCATGACGATACCGACCGCAATGACGACGAGATCCCTCAGCCGGTGGAGTCCCGAATCCAACCATCGCGGCATCTTGGCCACGTCGAAAAGGGAAATATTGATGTGCAGACTCTGCTTAACACCTAATGCCATTGCGATGAAGATGAACCAAACCGCGAGCAGAAGGGCTATTTCCTCCACCCATATAAGACCGGAATTAAAGCCGTAGCGCAGCACTACATTCGTAAATGTGATAAGAACCATCGCGACGATCATGGATTTCGCGAGGTACACCATCCCGATATGTATCAGATTAAAAAAGCGGACGATGGCTTTTAACATGATCGCGCACCTTATATAAAAAGCGCGGCGAAGCCTTCAGACTCCGCCGCGCCATAACGAATCGAACTGAGTTATTTAACCTCGTTCACTTTCTTGATGAATTCCTGAACGGCGGCGGGCTGCTTGGCGTAGACCGCCTGCATCCGTGCCTGCCAAGGGGCTTTGTCGTCGATCTTGGTGATCGTATTTCCCGCGGCGCGGACTTTTTCCTCGGAAACCTTCTCATAAGCCGCCCATTCGGCGCGCTGGTAATCCACGGCGTCCTTTGCCGCCTGCTTGATGATCGCTTGATCGGCGGCGGTAAGCTTACCGAGAGAAATCTTCGACCCGATGATGATTTCAGGGACGCGGGTGTGTTCGTCCAAAGCTAGGAACTTGGCTACTTCATAGTGGCTGGTGGAGAAGTAGGACGGCCAGTTGTTCTCCGCGCCGTCGATAACTCCGGTCTGGAGGGCGCTGTATACTTCGCCGTATGGCATCGGGGTGGCGACCGCGCCGAACGCGTTCACCAAGCCGACCATCAGTTCGCTTTCCTGGACGCGAATCTTGAGGCCTTGCAGATCTTCAGGCTTGCTGACCGCTCGTTTTGAGTTATAAAAACTGCGCGATCCGGATTCGAACCAACCGAGTCCGACGAACCCGGCCGAATCGAGGCTGGCGAGCAGATCCTGACCGATCTGACCGTTCAACACTTTCCACATGTGTTCGACGTTCCGATATAGGTAGGGCATCTGGAGCGCGTTCATGAGCGGCGCGAACGCGGCGAGCGGAGAAAGGCTTACGCGGGTAAAATCGACGGCGCCGAACTGAACTTGCTCAATGACCGCTTTTTCCTGGCCGAGCTGGGAACCGGGGTATACTTCGATCACTACGCGCCCGTTGGTGCGTTCCTTGACGAGGTCGGCGAATTTCTGGTCGCCCTTGGTGGTGGGGTAATCCTTAGGATGGGTTTCCGCCAAACGCAAAATGACGGGCTTTACTTCCGCTTTCGGGGCCGCTTTTGCCTTGTCGTCCTGACCGCCCGCGAAAGCGGTCGCCGCGACGGCGAGCGCCGCGACGGACAATACGATTAGCTTCGATACTTTCATAGATCCTCCTTAACGTGCAATCAATATGGCTTCCAATCAGCGTAGGCCCGATTCATCGATCGCGAAGAAGGATTTTTTTGCTAAGATGCGGACGATTTTGCTCAAAACTGATTAATTCCGCCGTTCCGCCTTGAACTCGGCGGGCGTGAGTCCCTCAAACTTCTTGAAAACCCGGGCAAAATAGGTCTGGTCGCTGAAGCCGACCATCGATCCGACCTCTTTAACGCTGTAGTTTCCGGCACGCAGCAAAGCCTTTGCCGCCTCCACCCGCATCCGGGAAAAAACGCGCACGAAGGTATCGCCCGCGTACAGACGGAACAAGCGGCTCAAGTGAAACGGAGAGCACGAAACGGAAGAGGCGACATCGGCGAGCGTCAGGTCCTCCGCCAAGCGCGAACGGATATATTCAGTCGCCCGGGCTACGATAGGGCCGCCGCCGGAAAGTCTCCGGCTACGATCCTCGGGAGTCTCCGATACCGCGGGTTCAAGGACGATGATCGGATGTTCGGCGGAGGCGAGCGCCAAAGCGTCCTGAGCGGCGGAAAACAGCTCGGGGCCGTCGGCGGAAAAGGATGGGGACGCCCCGATAAGCACGCGTACACCCGCGTCCACGAGACTTCTTTCAACAATTTCGTCCAGGATCTTTTTGACTGCTTCGGACAGCGGACCTTTCGGCGCGTTATTGAGCACGCAGGCGGCAGCCGCGCGGACTTCCGAATCGTCGGCGCCCGTGATCGCGAACCAGCCCGCTTCGCGTATGACTTTTTCAGCCAGGGCTTCAAGCTTTCGGAGCGCGGCATGCCGAATGGAAGGGTTCCCGGTCCGATTTGCGGGAATAGGGCGCAGCACTAGGGTGAAGCGCTCCCCTTCCCGTAAACCACGCAACGCCAAGAATGAATAGAGTCGGACGCCGTCCAAGGTCCCCCGATTAAGGGCATCCCGCAATTCACGTTCCAGCAGTTCAAGAGCTTTTTCTCCGTCCACACCTGATTTGACACGCTTGTCTGATTCCATTTGAGCCGAGCGTACTTGATCGATCACGCGCCGCACCGTTTCCTTGACGGCATCCGGTTCCGCGGGTTTCAGTAAATACTCATCGACGCCCAAGCGGATCGCTTCGCGCGCGTAATCGAAACTTTCAAACGCGGTGATGAAAACGCAGCGTGTTTTCGGACTTACGACGCTAAGTTCCCGAGCGGCGTCGATGCCGCTCAGACCGGGCATCCGAATATCGAGCAGCGCAAGATCCGGTTGCGAATTCCGCGCGGCGTCGATTGCCTGGCGGCCGTTGGAAGCCTCAACGATATCAATCTCTACGCCTTCAATCGAACCGAGGATGCGCCGGAGCGCCCGGCGTTCCAGTTCTTCGTCATCGGCGATCAATACCGTTATGCTCATCGAGACGCCTCCGTTTCCGCAGGCAAGGAAAGCCGAATAATGGTGCCGCGCCCGGGTGCGCTTTGGACCGATATCCTTTCTTTGCCGCCGTAACGAAGCGCCAGGCGCCGGGCCACATTCGCGAGGCCGATACCGACGCCGCCGTCGGAAATGAGGTGCCTCGCTTTTTTCCTATCCATTCCGATGCCCGTATCGGCCACCCGCATCAGAACCCGGCCCTCTCGGCGCCGTACTCCAACCAAGACTGAGCCGCCCGACTCCATGGGCTCGATACCGTGGCGTACGGCATTTTCCACCAAGGGCTGAAGCGTAAACCGGGGAATGAGAAAGTTCTCAACGCCTTTATCAACCTGGATTTCCCAGCGGAGGCGATCGCCGAAGCGCAGGGCTTGGAAACCGAGATACTCGCGCAGCACCGCGACTTCCTCGCGAACAGGCACCATCGTCTCCGCGTCCCCGAGCGAATATCGCAGGAGGCGCCCGAGGGCGTGCGTCAAGCGCTCCGTCTCCGTCGCCTCTTCGAACAAGGCCGTTCGGGCGATCGTATTGAGCGCGTTGAACAGGAAGTGCGGTCGAATTTGGTCCTGGAGGCTCATGAACTGAGCTTCCTTCAGCGCCTTTTCGGCGGCCAACAATTCCCGCTCCTCTTCACGCAACTGCCTTTCCAGTTCGGCCTTCCCCCGCAAATCCTCCACCATGGCCCGCAGATTCCGGCTCATCAAGTTGAACGAATGCGCCAGGACCTCAACTTCATCCCCGGTCGGGGCTTCCACTTCATCCACCGCCAAGTCGCCCGAGGCCATCCGGGCGGACGCCTGCGCCAACCTGGTGATAGGTCTTGCCACTGAGCCCGAAAAGACAATCGCGAAAATCGCGAAAATAACACCGAACAGCACGATACCGACAAAGGACAATACGCGCAGTTCGGCCGATCGTCTGACGACATCACGATATTTAAGTTCTCCGGATTCCAGCGACGCGGACAGAAGACGGGAAAGGTAGGAATCGACATAGCCGGCGATACGGGCGGCGGCCGCCAAATCCTGGTAATAGTCTTTGTCGCCGGCCGAGCGCCGCCTCACGGCCGACTCGCCGAGTTTCGCGTACGCTTCTATTCCGCGCCGAGCGGCACGGACGTTAAAATACGCTTCAAGCGATTCGTCCTCCGCTCCTTGCATTTCCGAAAATCGCACCCAGAGCGCAAGCATTTCCTGCCCGAAGACATCGACGCCGGGAGGATCGTTTTCACGGAAACGGCGCTCCGTCCGCTCGTAATTGGCGTCGAAGGATTCGCGCAAACGATGAATGGCGTGATAGCGGGAAAGCCGAACTTCAAACTCGCGCGTCAAGCGGCTGGAAGCCACCTGAACCGCGAGATCCAGGCCGATGAGCGCGAGCATCGCCAGGGAATAGAAACCGAGAAGTTTCGCGCGTATGCCCCAGCGATGTCGTCCGCGCACGTTCGTCGGACTAGATGTTGTCGGTCAGATATCCGCCGTCGACGGGAAGTGAAACGCCCGTGATGAATCCGGACGCGGCACGACTGGCGAGAAACACCGTAGCGCCGCAGAGTTCCTCATGGTTGCCGAAGCGTCCCATCGGAGTGCGGGAAATGATCGATGTTCCGCGCGCGGTCAGACCGCCGGTCTTTTCGTCCAGAAGCAATGCTCTGTTCTGGTTGCCGACAAAGAAACCGGGGGCGATGGCGTTGACGCGGATATCGTGCGGCGCCAACTCTTTCGCGAGCGCCTCGTTCAAGTTGAGTACACCCGACTTGGCCGCGCCGTATGCCCAGGTGCCCGAGAGCGCTTTGTAGGATGTCATTGACGTCATGTTGATCACATCGCCCTTAACGCCCTTGGAGATCCAATACTCGGCGAATACGCGCGTCGGGGTCACCAAACCCGCCATCAGGTTGAGTTTGAGGATTTCGACGAACTTCCCTTCGTCGGTATCGACGAAGGGAGCTTTTCCCATATTTCCGCCGACTCCGTTCAGAAGAATGTCGGGCACGCCGACCAGTTTTTCCGTTTCGGCGATCGCTTTCTTGACCGCTTCCCGGTCGGCGGTATCCACGGTGACGCCTTCAATCTTACAACCCGCGGGCAACTTCGCGCGGATAGCGGCGACGGCGTCGGGAATCGGATGTCCGGTACCGCGGCCCCAAATGCATACTTTCGCGCCGGCTTTGGCCAATGCCGCGGCCATGACGCTCGGAAGGCCACCGGCGCCGCCCGTAACAACGGCTACCCGACCTTCAAGGGAAAACATTGAATCGATATAACTCACGACAGTCTCCTTACCGTTTCACGCAACGGATCAAGCGACCTTACACCCGTCGCCGAAGCTCTGTCAAATCGATCCGCTAAACGATTCCAATAAGTTCTTTGCTTGACCACTTAATATTTGTTAAGTACAATATTCGCGGAGGCTTCATGGACACGGCGGAAAAGATCGGCATTCTTGCGGATGCGGCCAAATACGACGCCTCCTGTTCCACGTCGGGAAGCGCCCGCGAAAACACCGCGGGCGGGATCGGTAACAACGCCGTCGCCGGCATCTGCCACTCCTGGTCGGCGGACGGGCGCTGCGTCTCGCTCCTCAAGGTCCTTCTGTCCAACGCCTGCGCCTACGACTGCGCGTATTGCGTCAACCGCAGATCCAACGATATCCGCCGGGCTAGCTTTGAACCGGACGAACTGGTGCGCCTCATCATCGATTTTTATAAACGGAACTATATCGAGGGGGCCTTTCTCTCCTCAGGCGTCGTCGGAAGCCCGGACGCGACCATGGAGCGCCTGATCGCCGTCGCACGGACGCTGCGCGAACGGGAACGATTCAACGGATATCTCCATCTTAAAGCAATCCCCGGCGCCTCGGACGCCCTAGTGACGGAGGCCGCGCGCTGGGCCGACCGCGTGTCGGTCAATATTGAACTGCCGAGCGCTCTCAGCCTTTCCCGCGTGGCCCCGGACAAGACTCCCGCCTCTATTTTCGGGCCCATGCGCGCCTTGGCCCGCGCAAGTGGCTTTGAACCGCGGCGGCTCATAGGCGCAGGGCCGATCGCCGCGCCAACCCTGAGTCCCGACTCGGGTACAAGACAATCTCGGTCGTTATTGCCGCTTCCCGTACCGAACACGTCAGACACGACGGTGATCGCAAACGCTTGGCCCGGTATTCCCCGAACGGAACCGACGGCAGTCGAGCCACGCCCCTTGTACGATGGCACTATCGATCAAAGTATAAACCGTCCGAGCGTACGTGAAGCTCGTCAAAACCGGTATCGGAACCCCCTGGCCGCCGTGCTTCCGGCGGGACAGACGACGCAGCTTGTCGTCGGCGCGAGTCCGGAATCGGACGCCGCAATCCTGACCTTGGCGGAGAACCTGTACCTCGCTTACGACGTCAGGCGCGTGTATTATTCCGCCTTCATCCCGGTAGGCGGCGACCCGCGCGTTCCCAGCCTTCCCGGACCGCCGCTGCTCCGCGAACATCGCCTATACCAAGCCGACTGGCTGTTCCGCTTTTACGGCTTCACCGCGTCGGAGATTCTGGAAAACGGTCGACCCTTCCTGGATGATACGCTCGACCCAAAATGCGACTGGGCGCTCCGCAATATCGGCCTCTTTCCCATCGACGTGAACAAGGCAAGCTACCTGGAACTGCTACGCGTTCCAGGTATCGGCCCCAAAGCGGCCTCAAGGGTCCTTCGCTCACGGCGTTCGGGGCCGCTTAAAAACGAAAATCTGCAGGCACTCGGCGTTGTCATGAAACGCGCGCGCTGGTTTGTCTGCTGTTCCGGCAAACTCCCAGACACGCGCGGCGGTTTCCACCGGCTGCGTGAACCAACCGATGAACGCGCGTTACGCGCCCTTCTCTCGGACGGCGCGGCATCTCTTGCCGTCACACGCCAAGTTCCGACGCAATACGCTTTTGATTGGAGCGACGCTCCTTGGAGCGACGCTCCGAGGAGCGATGCGTCATGACGAGCCGAGTCCTCATTCATGACGGGAGCTTCCCCGGATTCCTTTGCGCCGGCGCCGAACTACTCAACGCGATATCCGGAACAGACGTTAAAGGAGCCGCAAGCGTTGCCGCATCCGACATACTCGTCCGCGGCCGTGCGGTAGGAATCGACTTGTTTGAAGACGCCGAGCCGGTTCCCCGCGACGACTGTCGCGCTCGCAAGCTCTGGGATCGCCTTGTAAAACGCGTCGGGAAGGAAGCCTCCTTTTCCGTTATGGAAGCCTTTCTTTCCGACGTTCCGGGCGCCGACCAGGCCGCCGCCCGCATGATGATCCGCCTATGGAGAGAAGGCGCTAAAGCTTTGGATGACCTCTCCGATCCCAACGCCGCCCTCGTTGAAAAGGCGTCATGCCGCACGACCAAGGAAAGCCATCGCTTCCTCGGGTTGGTGCGTTTTTCCGAATTGAGCGACGGCTCCTGGTATTCCCGCATCGACCCCGACTGCGACATCCTCTCTTTGATCGCCGAACATTTCGCGCTTCGTTTCCCATCGATGCGTTGGGCCATTCACGACGGTCGGCGCGGAACGGCGATTCTGCATGAAAGCGGCCGACAATGGCTCAAGGTTGAAGACTTCCGCGTCAACTTCGCCGAGCCGGCGATAGCCGACGGTCCCGAGGCCGCGCAACCCGGATCGGGTCTCCCGCTCTCCGAGTCGGAACTGCTTCTGCGCCGCGCGTGGAAACGCTATTTTACCGTCATTGCCATCCAAAGTCGTACAAATCCACGGCTGCAAGCCTCCTTCATGCCGAAAAAACACTGGAAAAACATCACGGAAATGGCGCCGGATTTTTCGCTTGACGATCCCGCCGCGCAAGCGTAAAGTTTTCATATCGCGCCCTACATGCGAGCGATTCGTCGTCGCGTGGGGCGGGGAGGTTATCATGGGAAAAAGAATTGCGCGCTCGTTTTTCGAGGCGCCCGAGGTGCTGTTCGTCGGTTATTCACGAAAGCACGAATCCTTCTGCAAAGCGGTCTACGAGGCGTTTGAAAAACACGGAACCAAGGTCTACCCGGTCAATCCGAAACCGGCGTCCTTTTCCATTCCGGTATTCGCGAGCGTGGACGCGGTTCCGGCTCGCCCTGAATTCGCGTATGTACTAACCCCCAAAGGTATTACGGCGACGCTGGTCGACAAACTTGTGGCGCAGGGCGTAAAACGCGTGCTGTTCCAATCCAAAATGTCGGTTGATACGGTCACGCTGCAACGATGCGCGGAACTCGGCATCCAAACGGCCGTCGCGTGTCCGATGATGGCAATGGGTGGCGGCTTCCACAAATTCCACGGCTTCCTCGCGGGTGTTCGCGGGTGAACATAAAGGAATACGGACCGGCCTACCCCGCGTTGTTGGTGATAAGCTCTTTGGCCGCGCTGGGCGCGGTCCTGACGCTTATACCCAACCCGGGGGCCTCCTGGCCCAACATCCTCGGGTACAAATCGATTTGTACCTTCGCCCCCGGCGCGACCTTCGGCTGCGCACTCGTCGCCGCGATTACCTGCACGATACGCGCGCGCCTAATCCGCCGCTGGACGTTCCCGGCTTTCGTACCGGCAGCCGCTATCGCGCTCCTGGCGATTGGATTTGCCGTGTCAACGGCGGCATGGACGGGTGAAAAAGTAAAATACGCGAAGAAAGGGCCTGATGCGATAACCGCCGTGAGCAAGTGACCGGGACTTGCGGAATTTTTAACCTTTGAGGGGGTGTCGAAAAAAAATCGGACTGAACGCTTCCCGCAAGCCTACTGGCTGAGGACTCGCATACTTCGTATGCGGTGAAGTCCGATTTTTTTCCGACGGGCCCCCAAGCAGGATTTGTGTGCGCAAGACCTGATAAACGCAATCTTGACCCTTTTCCACCCATCGGTATACTGAACGAAACCCGCATAACTGACGCAAACGGGGAGCACCCCGGTGAAGTGCGGGTTTTTTCCCTGCCGCGCGTCTGGGCATACACCAAAATAGGAGTCCCGCCATGAGCGCACTTGATCAAAACGATCCTGAGATTTACAAGCTTGTCAAAGCTGAAGAAGCCTACCAACGAGCCACGATCCGCATGATCGCCAGCGAGAATTACACTTCAAAAGCCGTCCTGGAAGCCTGCGGTACGGTTTTTCAGAATAAGTACTCCGAAGGCTATCCCGGAGCCCGATTCTACCAGGGACAGGTCAACTGCGACAAAATCGAACTGATAGCGATCGAACGCGCAAAAAAACTCTTCGGCGCCGAACACGCCAACGTCCAGCCTTACTCAGGTTCTCCCGCGAATCTTGCTGTGTACCTCGCGTTCTGCAAGCCCGGGGACACGGTTCTTGGCCTCAACCTGAGCCACGGAGGCCACCTGACTCATGGCTCAAAAGCCAGCGCCACCGGAAAATGGTTCAATGCCGTTCACTACAGTCTGAATCCCGCAACCGAACTGCTCGATTACGACGAAATCCGTCGTCTAGCCCTTGAGCACAAGCCGAAACTCCTTATCGCCGGTCATTCCGCGTATCCGCGACAGCTCGATTTTGCCAAATTCCGCGCCATTGCCGATGAGGCAGGTTGTATCCTCTTCGTCGACATGGCCCACTTTGCGGGACTTGTCGCGGGCGGCGTCCACTCGAACCCCGTGCCCTTCGCCGATGTGGTTACCACCACCACGCATAAAACCCTACGCGGTCCCCGCGGCGCTATCATCCTCTGCAAGGAAATCCACGCGAAGGCTATTGATAAAGCCGTGTTCCCCGGCTTGCAAGGCGGTCCGCACAACGCGACCACCGCCGGTATCGCCGTCGCCCTCGGCGAAGCCCTCAAACCGGAGTTCACCGTGTACGCGAAAGCCATCGTGGAGAACGCTAAAGTGCTTGCCGCCGAACTCACCAAGAAAAGTTTCAAACTCGTTACAGGCGGAACCGATAACCACCTGATCCTTATCGACATGATGAGCAAGGGCGTGCCCGGCAAGCCCGCGGCCGTCGCCCTTGAAAAGGCCGGTATCGTCCTGAACTACAACACGGTTCCCGGCGAAACCCGCAAACCAAGCGACCCGTCCGGCATCCGCCTGGGCACCCCGTCCATTACCAGCCGCGGCTTCGGAGTCGCCGAAATGAAGCTCATCGCCAATTGGATGGACGCCGCTGTTTCACACTATGAGGACGATGCGTTCCTCAATGGAATAGCCAAAGAAGTCACGGCTCTCTGCGCAAAGTTCCCGGTCCCGGGAATCGACTGATAAAACTTCGGCAAGGGATAAGCGCGGTTCACCGCGAGCCGCGCTTATTCAAAACGTATTTCAAAAGCCCGTTTCGATGAGCCGTCCATGCCTATCGCTTCATAAAATCGGTGAGCTTCCGTTCGCTTGTTTCCGCTTTGCAAAATCGCCTTGTAGCAATTATTCCGCCTCGCGTAATCGATCGCCATTTCCATGACTTTTTTGCCGATGCCAAGCTTCCTATGGCCCGCGTCGGTGACGACATTTTCGATGAATCCAATCGGCCGCCCGGACCGGGTAAGATTCGGCAAAACCGCGATGAAGCAGGTTGCTACAACATCCGATCCATCCACGGCAATGAAATACTTGATCGATTGATTTTCGGAAATCCGTCCCCAGATTTCCAAGGCGTCGGCCGATTTCAATTCTGGATCGTTAGGGTTCAGCTGTTTGTACAATTCAAGCATCGACGATAAATCCGCTTGGGTTGGTTCGCGGTATTCGATCATGATTTCCCCTTCTATGACTTCCACCCTTGCGAATGTTCGGCCTTGCCGGAAAGAAACTCGGTGGCCAGCAAGATGAGCGCGCCGAAGGTTACCGACAGATCAGCGACATTCAATACTCCGGTTCTCAGCGCACCGATCCCGAAGTTCATAAAATCAACAACCTTGAAATCATTGAAAACTCTATCGATCAAATTACTCAAACCTCCGCCGATGATACATGTCATCAGGACTAGCCGGCGAATATTTGTTTCTTTGAATGCGGAGTGATAAATTCCATAGGCACATACGCCGATCGGAATAATAAGAAGTACCAAGTATTTAACGATATCAGGCCAGACGGCGCCTAATCCCAAGAAAGCGCCGCTATTTTCCACAAAGACAAAAACAATTGAATTTCCCAACAACGAAACGGGTTTTTCACCTTCAAGATATTTTTGGGCCAGCAATTTGGTAATTCTATCCAAAGAAAAATTCGCGCCCAGCGTAATAAGGGTGATAAAAACATATCTGAACCGCTTGATCTTCATGCGTTTAAGAATACAGCACCTAGGCGTTCAGCGCCGCTAACTCGGCACGTACTATCGCCGCGAGTTCGGCGACGACCAAAGCCGCCTCAACCAAGCGCGGTTCCTTATCGGTGCGGGATTTCAACTCCACCATCGGTAGGTTTTTGTCGCCGACGACAACACGCAGCGGTATGCCGATGAGGTCGGAATCCTTGAATTTTACGCCCGGCCGCTCATTACGGTCGTCAAGAAGTACTTCCAAGCCGAGGGCTTCCAGTTCGTTGTGGATCTTGTCGGCGACTTCCTTCATCGTTCCTTCGTACTTGATCGGGACGATGGATACCTGGAAAGGAGCGACGGACATTGGCCAAACGATGCCGTCGTCGTCGTGGCGTTCTTCAATAATTGAAGCGAGCGTACGGTCCACACCAATGCCGTAACAGCCCATCGTCGGAACCTGGGCTTTACCATTGATGTCCAGATAGCTGACCTTCATCGATTTTGTGTACTTGTAGCCGAGCTTGAAAATGTGTCCTAGCTCGTTCCCTTTTTTCTCGTAGACTTCGGCGCCGCAGACGGGACAGAGATCGCCGGCTTTCACTACGCGAACGTCGACAACAAGCCAGGGAGCAAAGTCGCGGCCGTAGGCGACGTGAGCGTAATGGAGGTCCTTGGCCAAGGCCCCGGTGACCGCGTCGGACATCGCCGTCACGCTTTCGTCGGCGACGACGGGAAGGCCGGTAAGGCCGACGGGACCGGCGAAGCCGAGGGGCGCAGCGGTAAGTCGTTCCACGTCGGCATCGGAAGCGAGCGCCACTTCGGAAGCTTTGAGAACGGCGGCGAGTTTGGTCTCATTCACGTCAAGGTCGCCGCGGATAGCGACGGCGAAAAAGGCATCGGCGTAGGTTTTCGGCGCGTCCGGCGCGGGAGCGCGGCGAACAAGCTTGGAACAACCGGGCGCGGCGGAAAGATCGAGCTCCACGTTGATGGCCTTGTAGATCAAGGTCTTGATGAAGCGATGCGCATCGGTCTTGAGAAAGGCGCATAGTTCATCGATGGTACGAACGGCCGGAGTTACGATTTTCTCAATCGCGGGAGTATTTGCCGCCCCGGTCTTGGCGGCTTCCAGTGACGCGGGCGCGGTAAAGTCAGGCTTACAGGCCGCTTTCTCCACGTTGGCCGCGTAATCGCAGGAAGCGCAGAGAATTAGCGTATTGTCGCCGATCTCGCTTTCCACCATGAATTCTTCGGATCCGGTGCCGCCCATGGCGCCTGCGTCGGCGCGGACAGGGATGACCGTCAGGCCGCAGCGTTTGAAGATACGGCGATACGCCTTGCCCATCGCCTGGTAGGTCGCGTCCAAACTGGACTCGTCTGTGTGGTAGGAATACGCATCCTTCATGGTGAACTCGCGGCCGCGCATGACGCCGTAGCGGGGACGGATTTCGTCACGGTACTTGGTATTGATCTGGTAGAGAGTAAGAGGCAGCTGGCGATAGCTGGCCAGCTCGTCGCGCACGAGGGCGGTGAAGGCTTCTTCGGCGGTGGGAGAAACGACAAAGTCGCCGGCCAGGCGATTTTTCACGCGAAGCATGCCTTCGCCCATCGTATCCCATCGTCCGGATTCCTTCCATAATTCACCGGGAACGACCACGGTCGGTTTTATTTCCAGGGCGCCGATCGCGTCCATCTCTTCGCGAACAATGTTTTCCACTTTACGGAACGAGCGAAGTCCGATGGGCAGGTAGGCGAATAAGCCGTTCGCGAGCTTGCGCAGCATCGCGGCGCGCATCATAAGGCGGTGGCTGACAATGACCGCGTCAGCGGGAACCTCGCGGAGCGTGGGGAGGAAAGTGAGGGATACTTTCATTGCGGAATCCTTGGTTTATCGGGTTTAGGAAAGGATACCCGAAGGAACGTCTTCGGGCAAGGGGAAGCGGATCGTTATCTTTGTGCCCTTGCCGTTCACGCTTTCTATCAGCAGTACAGCTCCGACGCTTTCCACTATGCGTCTGACACCGGTAAGTCCGAGTCCGCGGGAAGATGAGATGTTGCCGTCGGGCATCGTATCGCCGCCGCGAATTGCCGCCAGACGCTCGGCGGACATACCGCGTCCGCTATCGGCGACTACCAGATCAACTCCCCCGTTTTCCACTACTTCGTTGATGCTTACGACGATGCTGCCCGAATCGGTGTATTTAAGGGCATTATCCACTAGATTTCCGATTACTCTCGCGGCATCTGCCCGCGGAAGGGGAAGCGGAGGCGGATTGCCGTACACGTGTCGTCTGAGAACAATATTGCGCGACCGAGCGATGGTCCGATACGGCGCAAGCGCGTCATCAATAAACGCGCGCAGGGGAATAGAGCCGGCGATACCCCGGTCCGGGGATTGGTCTTGATCGAGTATCGATTCGACTATTTCCAACAAAAGGCGATTAGATTTGCCTAAAATACCGAGGTAGCTTTGCTGCTCCCCGTCGAGTTTGGTGGACAACAAGAGATCATGCACACCGAGGATGCCGGTTATCGGGGAGCGGATATCGTGACTGAACGACGCCAGACGCTCCGACCCGAATGTCCGAGCCTCCGCGACGAGCTCCTCCAGTCGGCGGTTCATGACACGTCGGGCTTCAGCTATTCGGGTAAGACGTTCAAAATACATACGAAGAAACCTTGAAAGGCCGTAGGCGATCGCATGAAGGACCAGAATTCCCATTCGACTGAAGGTAAAGTTATGACCTTTCGGCCCAACCGTCAGATATTCAGTGATGTCGAATAAAGCGGCAAGTATAAAAAGGCCCAAGAGTCGTCGATTGTCGGATGCGTATATTCCGTACAGCGTAACGGCCGCAAATAGCACGACATCAATTAAAGGTAGGAAATCGGTTACAAAACGCGGATCGGTGGAAGGCGAGAAGAAACCGGCTAAAAGGGTAATGATACAACCGAAGAACAAAAGATCGATTCCCGCAACACTACGTCCGACGCGAATAAGAATGAAACTCGTGAGGATAAACAGCCCTATCGTCAAACGGGCGATGGAGAATCCGTTCAGGCGGATGAACAGGTCCGCGATAAACGAGAGAAAAATGATTGGCAGCACCAAAATGAGGAAACCGATCAAATACTCGTTCCTCATGCGCTCCGCTGAGGGCGCGGGATCCGCATCCACACCGAGAACGAGATCGATTAGCTTACCGAACGGGGACCGGAACTGAAAGGAATCCGCGAGAGGAAGATGGGTAAACATAACGTACCGTAAGATATATCACATTCTTAGAGATTTTCGATTAAATTTGAAAAATCTCCCAAGTGCTTACAACGAGTACAGTTCGTGAAGAAACAAGGTCGCGGCCTGCGCCACATTCAGGCTTTCCATTTCCCCGGAACCTGGAATGCGAACCAATAGAGAGCAAGCTGATTTCACGGCGGGCGATAAGCCCCGCTCCTCGTTACCGAGCGCGATGCCGACGCCTATGGAAGCGCCCAGTCCATAATCAGCGGAAACCGCACCGCTAATTTTGAGCCGCGCTTCGGACACTAGGCGAGGAAGTTCCTTTAGTCGCGAGCGGGCCCGATGATCCGCGCCGACTACCACCAATTCCCGTGAAGCCGCGCGGAGGAAGGAAGCCATATTGTTTACGCAATGGAATTCGACGCGTTCCATGCCGCCCTCGGCTACCCGATACGCGCTCGTCGTCAAACGGGCTTCTCCGTCTTCCGCGGAAACGACTATATGGTGCACTCCGAAAAAAGCGGCCGAACGCACAATGGCGCCCAAGTTATTGTCGTTTCCCACATCGTCAAGAATGAGGACTGAATCGCCCCGGGAGCCCCAAGCGCGCAGAATTTCCTCGGTAAGAAACGGTATTTCCGGTTCGCTGATCATCGCGACGACGCCCTGATGCCGGGGACTCTTGCACAGCCGTTCCAGCTCTTCGTCTTCGCAAACCTTGTACGGGCGTTTTTCTGCGGCAAGAACTTTGCACGCTTTTCCGAAATCGCGCAATAACTCTTCTCTTAAGAAAAGTCTATTGATTTTTTCGGGATGCATATCGGCGAGTGCTTTGGTCGCGTTATATCCGCAGACGGCCAATTCGTTGGTAAGCCTGTTTCGCATAGAACATCTATTGTAGCGTGACGAAGCGAAACGGAGAAGAGTCCGGAGCTACTTTCTTCCTTAGATTTCTTTTTTGATAGCGCGGTAAACCTTGTCACATTTTTTCCCGTGTCGTACAATGTCGCCCAATACTACCGTCGGACTTGAATAGTACGTCTGAAACCCAATAAAAGAACGGGAAGGACCCCTTCCCGAAAGGATAGTCTGAGTGAATAAGATCCTTCAAAAGAAGAAACTCTCGGCCGATGTGTACGAGATGATCGTCGAGGCCCCTCTTATCGCGCGAGCGCGTAAGGCCGGTCAGTTCGTTATTGTCCAGATCGATACGGATTGGGGCGAGCGCATCCCGCTCACAATCGCTGACGCGGAGACCGGCGCGGGAACAATAACCTTAGTGTTTCAGGCTGTCGGCGCTACCACGCATAAACTTGCGGAAAAAAAAGTCGGCGACCACGTAGAAAACATCCTCGGTCCGCTGGGAACGCCGACGCATATCGAAAAAGTCGGCACTGTCGTCTGCGTTGGCGGCGGCATCGGCGTCGCGCCGCTCCATCCCATCGCTCAAGCGATGAAAGCGGCCGGAAACAAAGTCATCATCATCATCGGGGCGCGCAACAAAGATCTGGTGATTTTCGAAGATCGCATGCGCAAGATCGCCGATGAATTGATTATCGTGACCGACGACGGCTCGTACGGCCGCAAAGCCCTGGTTACCGAGCCGCTAAAAGAATATTGCTCGGCAGATCCGAAACCGGAGCTCGCGATCGCCATCGGACCGCCCATCATGATGAAATTCTGCGCTGAAGCCACCCGCCCCTTCGGTGTCCATACGATGGTCTCCCTCAACACGATCATGATCGACGGGACGGGCATGTGCGGCGGTTGCCGCGTCAACGTCGGCGGCGAGACAAAGTTCGTGTGCGTGGACGGCCCTGAATTCGACGGACACAAGGTCGATTTCGACAACATGATGACGCGGCTGCGCGCATATAAGTCGATAGAGGATGAAGCTCACCATGTGTGCCACCTCGGACTCGGCCTTGAACCCCATGCCGCGCCCCCCGCGCCCGCAGCCGCCCCCGGAGTGAAAAAGTGAGCCACGAACAAGCGACCAAAAAACAACTTGACGCCGCCGCCAAGACCGCGCTCGAACCAATCATCGCAAAGAAAAAAGCGGGCCAGGCCTTGACCGCCAAAGAGCGCATGGCGATCCCCGCCCAAGCGATGCCCGCCCAGGACGCGGTCGCGCGCGGCAAGAACGTCAGCGAAGTGGCCGAAGGCTACAGCGAAGCGCAAGCGCTCTTGGAAGCGGAACGCTGCCTCGGCTGCAAAAATCAACCCTGCGTGGATGGCTGTCCCGTCCGCGTCCCTATTCCGCGCTTCATCGCCGAAATCCAGAAGGGCGATTTCAAGGCCGCCGTGGACGCGATCAAGGAGACCAACCTCCTTCCGGCAGTGTGCGGCCGCGTGTGCCCTCAAGAAAAACAGTGCCAGCTCACGTGCACCGTCGGCAAAGGCCTCAAAAGCATAGAAAAAGCCGTCGCCATCGGAAGGCTGGAGCGCTTTGTCGCCGACTGGGAACGCGAAAACGGCAAAATCACGCCACCCGCGGTCAAGAAACCCACGGGAAAGAAAGTCGCCGTCATCGGCTCCGGTCCCGCAGGGCTCACCGTCGCGGCGGACGTCGCGCGCGAAGGCCATTCGGTCACCATCTTCGAAGCGTTCCACAAACCGGGCGGCGTCATGGTCTACGGCATTCCTGAATTCCGTCTCCCTAAAGCAATCGTCCAGACTGAGGTTGATACGCTCACGAAAATGGGCGTTAAAATCGATACGAACTACCTGGTCGGCCGCACGCGCACCGTGAAGCAGTTGATCGATGAAGACAAGTTCGACGCGGCATTCGTGGGCGTCGGCGCGGGACTGCCGAAATTCATGGGCATCCCGGGAGAAAACCTGGTCGGCGTCTTCAGCGCGAACGAATACCTGACGCGATCGAACCTGATGAAAGCCTATGACGCCACCCGTGCCGCCACCCCGATTTTCCGATCCAAGATCGTCACGGTCATCGGCGGCGGCAACGTCGCGATGGACGCGGCCCGCATGGCCTTACGTCTGGGAGCGGAGAAGGTCCACGTGATCTACCGCCGCACGCTGGACGAAATGCCCGCCCGCGCCGAAGAAGTCGCGCACGCGATGGAAGAAGGCATCATCTTCGATTTCCTTCGCAACCCGAACAAAATCCTCGGCGACGACAAAGGCCGCGTAATCGGCATGGAAGTACAGAAATTCCAGCTTGGTGATCCGGATGAGTCCGGACGCCGCAGCCCCGTGGCGATCCCCGGTTCCGAATATGTGTTCGATTGCGACACGGTCATCGTCGCGCTCGGCAACGAATCCAACCCGCTTCTGGTGAAAACCACCGAAGGCCTGGTCGTGGACAAAAAAGGACGAATCGTCGTCAACACCGACCAAAAAACTTCGCTTGATGCCGTGTATGCCGGCGGGGACATCGTCCTCGGCGCCGCCACTGTCATCCTGGCGATGGGCGAAGGCCGCCGAGCCGCGGCCGCGATCAACGAACTGCTCAAATAATATCCTTCTCCGACGGTCGTCCAGAATTCTTTCGGGTTTTGGACGACCGCACCTTCGGCCTGCTTATTCTTAATCACTCTTAACGATATTTTCACGAAAGTCGCGACAAGCTTTGATCTCGGATTTATACTGTTCCTATTGCATATCAGTAGGAGGATTCCGATGAAAAGACGCTATCCGATTTTCGTTTTCGCGGCCTTGGCGGCGGCATTGCTCGTTTCCTGTGCGGGAAGTCCCAAAGGCGCCGCAGGTCCCGATAAAAACCCGCTTGAACTCAGCATCTTCCACGTCAACGACACCCACGCAAAACTTGAACCGATGATGACGGAACTCAAGGTCGATATCGACGATACGCTCAAAGGCAAACGCGCTTACGTAGAACTCGGCGGTTTCCCGCAATTGTGGACCGCGATCAACAAACTCCGCGCGGAGCACTCGAATAACCTTTTTTTGAGCGCGGGCGACGTATTCCAAGGTACCTTGTACTTCACCCAGTTTGAGGGAAAGGCCGATCTGGATTTCCTCAACGCGATGAAGCTTGACGGCATGGCCCTGGGCAACCACGAATTCGACAAGGGATCTCCCGCTCTCGCGGCCTTTGCGTCAGGCGCGTCCTTCCCGATCGTATGCGCCAACATCGACGTGAGCGCGGATAAAGCGCTTGCGTCCCTCATAAAACCTTACGTGATCAAGAACATCGATCAAGCGCGCGTCGGAATCATCGGACTCATCACCCCTGATACGCCCTACATTTCTTCTCCCGGCAAGGGCGTCGTATTCCAGGATCCGATTGAAGCGGGTAAGAAATACGTAAAAGAACTTGAGGGCCAAGGCGTCAACAAGATTATCGTACTCAGCCACATGGGCTACGAAAACGACAAAACATTCGCGGCGAAGGTGAGCGGCGTCGATGTTATCGTCGGCGGACATTCGCATACGCTTCTCGGTGATTTCAAAACTCTAGGAAAGACTACCGACGGACCGTATCCGACGATCGTGAAAGACTCCACCGGCGCGGACGTTTTGATCGTGACCAGCTGGCAATGGGCGAACGCGGTGGGTGAACTTAACCTGAGCTTTGATAAAGACGGCAAAGTCATGAAATATACCGGAAGCGCGAAACTGCCGGCGGGACTCTCCAAGCTCCGCGTATACGACCTGCCCGGTAATGACGGCAAGATGAAACGCGTCGAATACGTGCGCGGCAGCGATGGCATGTACACCGTCAAAGAATACGACGGGAAAGCCTACGCCGCCGTCCCGGCCGACCCCAGCGGCTACTACGACGCGCTCAAAAAACTGTCTGTAAAGTTCTCCGCCGACAAACGCTTCCTTTTCGTCGAACCGGCCCCTGAAGGCATCGCGAAACTCAAAACCTATTCAGCGTCCATCGACGGGCTGAAAAAGAAAATCGCAACAAAGGCGGCTGAAGAACTCAAGCGATTCAACAACGTCGGACCCGGCCCCCTCGTCGCGGATTCCATGCTCTGGAAGACCGGCGCCGACATCTCCATCATGAACCCCGGCGGCGTACGCATCGATATGGTGGCGGGCGATATTTCCGTCGCGCAAGTGTACGAGCTGCAGCCCTTCGCCAATACGCTCATGACAATAGACCTCACCGGCGCTGAAGTGGTGAAAGCCCTTGAGGACATGACCGACTTCTGCATCACGACCTACGGCAAGAAACCAGACACCGCGTATGTGTACGTAGCCGGCGTGAAGATGACCCTGCTTGTGAACGAAGCGGTCGGCGCGCGGGTGAAAGACGTACAGGTGAAAAAAGCCGACGGTTCGTACGCGGCTATTGACGCGGCAAAGAAGTACAAGATCGTCGTCAACAACTTCATGGGAACCGGCGGCGACAAGAACTTCACCCTCGGCAAAGTTACAGCGGACCGGAAGTACGACACCGGCTTCATCGATTCCGAAGTCATGCTCGACTATGTGCTCGGGAAAACGCTGAACAATTCCGGTGAAGAGCGGGTAAAAAACCAGTTCTGATCGATTCGGACTTTCTTTGTGCAGTGAAAGATAACCGCAGAAGACGCAAAGGTACGCGGAGGAATATTTATTCTTACCTCTGCGTTACTCTGCGCCCTCTGCGGTTTATTTATTTAAATGCCGCCACGATACGCCAACGTCTCCAGTGATCGGCTTGAAAAGAGTCGGCAGTCCGGGCATAGTATCCCCTATGAAACGACCGTCACCGATCATCGTCTTTTCTTTGTTAGTATTAGTTTCTTCCGCTCTACCGCTTTTCGCGCAAGATAAGCCCGACGCGTTGAAAACGTATCGTCAAGGCCGCGATTTTGAGGCCCAAGGACGCACCGCGGACGCTAACGATCGCTATGAAACCGCGATCAAGATATGCAAGGATGAAATTACCCAGAATGTTGCCAATATGGATTCCTACGCGGTACTCACCTGGACCTATATACGTCAAAGAAAATATCAGGACACGATTGAATGGGGACTGAAAGGCTTGAAAGTCAATCAGAGCGATTATCGCGTCACGGAATCCCTGGGAGAAGCGTATTTTTATATTGAAGATTACAAGGAATCGCTCAGATACATGCAAAAATACGTTGACTCGGCACCTCAGGGGGAACGGGTCAGCGTCGCCTACTTCTTTATGGGAGAAATTTACCGCATACAGCGAAAATTTAAACATGCGGATATCGCGTATACGACAGCCGTCAAGATGGAACCAAGCCTAGCCTTGTGGTGGTACCGCTTAGGAACAGCGCGCGAGCAAACAGCCGAATACGCTTCGGCTACCTCCGCCTTTGAAAAAGCCGTCTCCCTGAATCCCTCTTACAAAGATGCCTCAGAGGCCTTGGAACGCGTCAAGAAACGCGTCCATTAATTTACTTTTGTCAGTTGCGCGATGAGAATGAGCGCCCACGGCGCCCAACTGAAAGTAACAAAGATCACCAGGATCAGAAGGCCTAATACCGGTCTACGAAGATCGCGGTTCGGTTCGGTTTTAGTCATCCCGTCGCGTTCATTCCACAAGTCGTTCATTAAGCGGTCGATCCCGCCGATCGGATCTTTTCGTTCAATGCCGCCCTTCCGCTCCATTATCCGGTCAAAATAGCGAAACGATTCCCCGATAAGCGAACCGAAGGCCCCGGGCATGCGTAAATCCGAACGAATGGTAGCGCGTGAAAGCAGAATAAGCCCTTCCACGGTGATCGCGCGTTCGATACCGGTAGTAAGGGCGCCGGCCGTAATGCGAAAACCGCCAATCCGAAATAGCTCGAGTCCGTACGGCACAAGCAGGTTGAAACCTACGATCCCGGCAACCGCGAAAAGCATCGTCAAAACAGAAATACGTTTCCCGACCGCCCAAGCGCAGAACCAAAAAAAGAAAAACTGAAGTATCCGCAGCGGCAGGTCCGGATTGAACAAAAACGCCGGCATCGAAAAAAGTCCGGTAAGGAACAAAGCGCCGCTGGGCAGCAGCTTAAGCGAGACATCCTTGCGCTTTTCGCGAAACCGAGGACGAGTTCCGTTCATCGTGGTTCCGCCTTGAGCGCCTCAAGCCGGGCGGCATACCAGGTGGATTTAGACACGAAGGCTTCGCAAAACAAACCGAGCGCGATACCGGTAACCACGCCGGCCGCAAGGAACGGAGGGGCAACGTATTTCGCGCTTTCGCCGAAAACGAATACGCGCGCAAGAAGTATCTGCGTCAGATTGGACATTAGAGCACCGAGGCAACCGATTCCCAGAAAACCGATAAGGCCGGGGCCGAACAACTTTCGCAAACCGAACATTAGAGCGGCTGACGAAAAAGAACCCAGGAGTGAAAAAAGGAAAATGTAAGAAAAAAGCGACCCGGAAACCAAACTTTGTCCAACCACTTTAATCGCTACAAGCAAAAAAAAAGAGAACGGAGAAAGCAGATCCAAAGCCAACATGATCGGTAAGTTAGCGATACCCATCCGCATAAAAGGAAGCGGCTTGGGAATCATGTATTCGATAGTCGAAAGGAAGAGGCAAAACGCGCCGAGTACCGCTACGATATCGCGCGCCTGGCCGTTTAATTTACCTAATCGTAGCGTCGGTAGTCTCATGTCGGGACGATCCTTCTATACGGACGAAAACACCGTTGGGTAAGCACGCGACCCACTGCCCGTTAGAGTCGATGGAACCGGCGGCGACGCAAGTCTGGTTTGAACAGGGTGAAGATTCAACTGAGGCTTTACCGTCGTGTATATGAACGACGGTTTCGCCTATCTCGCCTTTGACTCGGAGCGTTTCCTCGGA
>Ga0172379_10003314_pt1 | contig 25958 bp, 27 predicted proteins | sample GrowelOW334metaG_FD_119756 | JGI IMG/M metagenome (GOLD analysis project Ga0172379, IMG submission 119756) | Groundwater microbial communities from an aquifer near a municipal landfill in Southern Ontario, Canada - Groundwater well OW334 metaG | ecosystem: Environmental > Aquatic > Deep...
ACGGATCGGTTTCATTTGCCAACGCAAGTTTTGAAGGATCTCACGTTCCTCGATCGTTAAATGTTTATATGCCATAACACTTATATTTTAATACAAGTGTTGCACTTACTTGTTGAACCTACCCATAAAAAACACCGACCTTTTGAGGGGTCGGTGTTTTAAGTAAGTTAGGCGGCCTTCTTTAAGATCTCGCCGAGAGCTTTTTTAAAGACGGTCTCATCGCAATTCCACCACGGGAACGTGACGATCTTTCGAAAATCTCTCGGATACGATCCGTTATGAAGTTCTTTGTTCTTATCAAGAACATTCAACAGGACCAGCGCTCTTTTTAAACTCGCATGATTTCTCTTTCCGGGAATGGGAAACATATCTCCATAATCCTTTCGGCTAAGATCCTCTTCGGACGGACTGAACCGCTGAACGAATTCAACGGCCTTTTCCGCCTTGTGGGGAAAAAGGATCTCTGCGATCTTTTCAATTTTGATAACTTTCGGTGAAACTTTTTTTGACATTATCTTTAAGTTTTTATTGACCTTATAATATAGTAACGAATCCCTGCATGATCCGTTACAACGAACACATACACCTATCGTCCTATTATTAACTTCGCGGTCTAATGAAGAGATCTTTTAAGCGACGGTACTTTTTTTTACCGCCCGAAACATCGACATGCCGAAGTTCATAAAAGCCGGCTTAAACCTTCTTTTGTGTTCTCCGTCATCCGGAAACCTTCCTTCTTTGTAGCATTGGGCGAGTAAGGTTTTTGGTTTTCCTTCTCTCGCGATCGCAACAAAGATCAGATTCCACACCGAAACGAAGTTTTCCCCCGCCTTGATCGTTTCGTGATTTGTTGGGAATAACGTATTCCCGCGTTTTGTTAAAAAGATCTTATCATCTTCCTCAAAAAAGATGTTTTCTTTTTTTCCCACAGTTATATTTTTAAATGTGCTTTTTATGAACCGTTCGATCAGCGGTTCACACATTTACTTTTAGTAAACGCCCAAAACTCGCTCGACCTTATTTAGCTGATAAACTCTGTGGCGATACTACAATATTAAAACAGACCTGTCAAATTTCCCCATTCAAAAACACCTTGTTTTTTCCCCAGAGCATGCTAGTATCTAAAGTACTAAATATGTTCGTTTTGTAACGTTTTTGACAAAAACGTCTATATAATGGACAGTAGAGACAATAAAGTGAGCCTGATAGAACAAAAAACGCTAAAAAGCTTGATACTTTCGAGTAAAAATGGCGATGAGCAGGCATTTCATCTGCTTTATCAACGTCTTAATGATCCTTTCTTTAAGTATATTTTGTCTCGGACAAAAGATCGCGACGACGCAATGGATATCTTGCAAGAGGTTTTCATTGATCTTTGGAAAGCTTTTCAAACGTTCCAATATAATTCCGACGCGCAGTTCTACGGATTTGCGTTCACTATTATAAAAAGGAAGCTTGAAAAACATTACAAGAAACCGCGAAGCTACGACGAGCTTGATGAGAATTCCCTTGAATTCAGCGACACACCCGATATGGAGAGAGCTGATGATATTCGCGTCTTAATGACCGCGATCGGAGGGTTGAAAGAACGGGATCGAACCGTTATCGAGCTTCATTACTGGTCGGGACTGACATTTGGAGAGATCGGAAAATTGATCAACGATAAAGAAACAACGGTGAAAGTGCGCCATCATCGGGCACTGAAACTCTTGGAATCGCTACTGAACAAAAAAGAAATAAAAAAATGACCGAAAAAAAGATACACACATTATTGAAGAGCATTCATATAAAACCTCTGACAACAGAGGAGAAAATTCGTGCGTGGGATCAGATCAGATTCGGTATGGCACAATCAACCGCCGCTGCAACTTCAAAATACAAACAAGAAACCGTTTCACCATTCAAAAAATGGGCATACGTCGCTGTCGTTTTCGGACTTACCACAAGCTCCGTTTTCGCTGCCGAGAGTTCAAAACCGGGAGACCTTCTCTACCCTGTTGACCGTGCGTGGGAAAATGTTCAATTGACCCTCTCACCTGCAAGCCAACAAAATACCTTAAAAATGAATTTTGCTCTCGAGCGTGTTGAAGAAGTGAGAGAAATATTGAAAGAGGTTGCAGCACAAAGAACGGCAACGTCCATCAAAAAAGCATCTCTGGTTCTCACCGGCGAAAACAATACGATCACCACAACTTCGATCTCAAAAGCTCAAACAGAAGAGATCACCAAACCGGAAAATGAAGATGGCGTTTTGTCAGGCGTAACAACAACAGCAACAACAACAGAGGTCATTGGAACAACAACCACAAACACCACCCTCTCGAACGATAATAAAAAACGGATAGAAACAGCGCTCGGAACAGCACTCTCATATCTCGGCGATACAAAAGAAGAGATGGTGAAACAAGGAGACAAGGAAGCTGTTTCGTATATCAACTTTATGTTCGACCAATTGAACGATCAGATCGAAACACTTCCAAACGATACAACCTTTAACGTTGATCTCTCACAATCCAAAAAGACAGTTGCATTCGAAGTTGTTTCAAAAGACAACAAGACAACCGTACAAGCAACCGTTCCTGAGAACCAAAATGCAACATCAACGGAAAATGCTAAAAAAACCGAACCTGTTTCAACTAAAAAAATCGAGATCAAAGACAACAGCTTGAACATCATCGGAAAAGAGATCCCGGAAAAACCGGCTTCCAGTACAGAAGCAACGAGCACGAACGACTAAAAAATATTCAACAACAAAAACATCGACCCCTGGGCCGATGTTTTTTTGTAAAAAAAAGACCGGCACACATTTGTATGCCGGCTTTATTTTTTGAGCCCATTTTAAACGGACCCACCTAAGATATCTGCGAGGATATCTTCAAGAACCTCCAGGACCGATGATGAGATCTTCGGTAAGTTCGGACATTCTTTGTTCGCCGTATAATTCATGATGATCCGCAGCGTATCGTTCACTTCATACTGATCGTCAAGAAGAAGTTCTCGTTCTTTGACTTTTTCTTGAATAGGGATCAAATAATCGCTCGCTATCAACCCCTTTATCGCAAAAAACACTCGGGAAGATTCATCTCCCATAAAAAAGATTTTTGAAGCAAATCCCTGCTTTTCGCCAAAAAAGGCTATCCTGTCTCAAATATTGAAGCAGGAAACATTTCTTGCTCCAATATTAAAACTTTTAAAAACTATCTGAGTGTGATTATGCCCTAATTCACAAAAAAGTCAACACCCGTACGCGGAGTTAAAAGTTATAAAGTTCAAAGTTACAGACGAAAAACGGCGGCGGGCCAAAGCCCGCCGCCGTTTTAACTTTACAACTTTATAACTTTCAACTTTATGAACTTTTCTTCTTCCCTTGATCCGCGATCTCTTGTGTCGCTTTTTTTATTTCCTCTTCATCACCGAGCATGTACGATTTGGTCACATTCATATTGTCATCGAATTCATACACAAACGGAACGGCATACGGGATATTGAGTTCAAGAACTTGTTCGGGCGTCATATGATCCAAGATCATTTTCATTGCGCGAAGCGTGTTCCCGTGCGCCGATATCAAGATTGTTCTGTTTTTTTGCAATTCCGGTTTGATCTCTTTCTCCCAATACGGTTGAACGCGCGCGATCACATCTTTCAGTGCTTCCGTCTTTGGAAGTTCTTCTTTTGGCACATCTTTATATTTCGGATCATTGCCTGAAAAACGCGGATCATCCATTGAAAGTTCGGGTGGCGGAACATCAAAACTCCTTCGCCATTGTTTGAACTTTTCTTCACCGTATTTTTCCAATGTATCGGTCTTGTCCAATCCTTGCAGAGCGCCATAATGTCGTTCATTCAAACGCCACGCATAAGAAATAGGGATCTCTTTTTGTTTCAATTCGCTCAGTATCAGATCAAGCGTATTTGTTGCTCGGACCAAAAATGAAGAAAAAGCTTTATCAAAAACAATACCGTTCTCCTTTAATAATTTCCCCGCAGCACGAGCTTGCTCGATCCCCCGCGGAGTGAGGTCGATATCGGTCCAGCCCGTGAACTTATTCTCTTTGTTCCACAGACTTTCACCGTGTCGTACAAAAACTAATTTTTTCATAATGTTTGTATTGTATCATAAAACACCTTTCTACAAACAACATCTTATATACAAAAAGAGCGGACTTTCGCCCACCCTTTTTGTTGTTACGCTTTTTAAATTAGTTAAGAGGTTTAACGTATTCAAACTTATACGTATCACCGACTTTCTTTACAACATTTCCTGAAACTCTCGGAATACGATCGGTGTCTCCGTTTGATTTGAAGCTCCATTTCCCGAAGATCCCCGGATAATCCTTCGTGCTTGCAAGTGCTGCAAGGATCGCAGCTCGATCTTTCTTACCCGCTTTTTCAATGGCGGCAAGAACGACTTTTGCCCCTTCATATGAAGTCATTGCAAGGAATCCCGGTTCATGACCGAATTGTGCAGCAAACCTGTCATTGGCGGCTTTTTCTTCAGGTAACATGATACCCGCACTTGAAACAGTGTCTCCGGAATTTGATGTTCCATATACTCCTTCTGCATCCTTTCCGAGATCAGGAAGGAACGAACCTGACAGGATCCCGTGTGAACCCATGACCTTCGCCGTTGATCCTTTTGCTCGAATTCCCTTGATGAAAGGAACGATTCCTCCCGTTGAAAGACCGCCATAGTAAACCATATCAGGTTTTACTTTTACCACATCATCAATGATCTTGTTCAAGTTGATCATGTCTTTACCGGAGATCGATTTATCGGCGACAACGGTCAATCCGATCTCTGAAGCTTTTTCTACAAAAAGTTTCGTAACTCCCATACCGTATGATGGATCAGAGTCATTGATAACATAAATGGTTTTCATTCCCAATTCCTTTGCCCAAATAGCTCCTGCCGGTGCTTGTACTTGTACCGTCGGTGCCGTTCTGAAGAACGTTTGGATCTTTGTTGGATACAAAATTCCCGGTTCTCCCGGAGCATATCCCGGCAATGTAAGACCCGGATATGAAGCGGAGGGACTCAGTTGTGCCAAACCTCCGGCATTGATTATTGGAATACTTGCTTTTGTTGCACCGCTATTTGCCGGTCCGAGATAGACCATAACATTAGGGTCTGCAGCAGCCTCGGTGGCATTCTTCTTTTCAACATCAAGATCCGGTGTACCGCTAGCATTTCCATCGTCAATGACCTGCCAATCGATCGTGAATTTACCCGCTTTGTAATGCGCCTCTTCCATGGCAAGTTTGATACCCTCCACCATTGGACCACCGATTCCACCTCCGCGGATCGGCATACTGGTAACGATCTTGATCGTTTCACCGGCAACATCAGCTTGCTCCCCACCCTTATTTTGGAAGAAAAGGAAATATGATCCGACGGCGGCAACCACCACGACCAAACCTATAACTATTTTTTTACCTTGCATATTCTTATTTTTAATTATTATTAATTTTTAATACGCGACTATTAATTTGTTCTGTTTTAAACAAAACAATGTTACCTATCACATCATAATTTTTTTACTTTCATACGTTATCTACTTATAATCATTTCAATATCAAACTGCCGATTTTTGCAATTCGTTCCATTATTTTTTGATCTTAAAAACAACCGAGTTCTTTACCACCTCTGGAAGATCCGCGGTTCCACTTACTTTTTCAAGGTCACCCGCAAGAGCCACGAGCTGCTGCGTGGACGCTGCGATCTTTTCATTTGTTGCGGATTGTTGCAATACCGATTCTGATAATTGTTGCGATCCCGCAGCATTTCGTTCCGCAACACCGGAAATTCCTTTAACGTGCTCGGATATTCGATGTATTGCATCAGATTGTTGTACCGTACTATTTTTTATTTCACTGATCTTTGCCGATACCTGTTGAGTAAATGTCAGAACATCTTGAAGACTTCCCAAGGTTGCACTGATCGATCCGGTACTTACTTCGACGGTGGTCACCCCGGTTTCAACAGTATGTACCGCATCTTCCACCTGAACAATAACGTTCTTGATCTTTTCTTTAATATCTTTTGCGGCATTACTTGAATTGTCAGCCAATTTTCTCACCTCATCGGCAACGACGGCAAATCCGCGTCCCGCCTCCCCCGCACGAGCGGCTTCAATGGCGGCATTGAGCGCCAAAAGGTTCGTTTGATTGGCAATATTAGTGATCGTATTGACGATCTCTTCGATCTGTTCGGAACTTTTAACGATCCCGCGAACAACGGCAACAATATCATTGACCTGATTTTTGATCTGTAAAAGACTTTGCTGTGAGGACTCGCCCGACTCACCCGCCTTCTGAACAACCTCTGCAGCCTGAAGACTTATTGTCGAAGCGCTTTGAGTTGACGAATCTATTTGTTTACTTGCGACATCCATCGTGGAAACATCTTGTGAAATTTCTTCAAGTTGTTTTGATTGTTGTATGGAACCGGCAGCCAACTGTTCTGCGGTCGCGGCGTTTTGTTGAGACACAGCCGAAGATTCTTGGGTTGAAGCCGCCAAAACTCCGGAAGCACTGATCAACTGTTTTGCGATCTTAAGTATCGGCGTGCGTACAAAGTTTCCAATAGACAGCGCCGCATAAAAAGCAAGGGCCAAAATGATCACCATGAATACAAATCCCCACAAAGAAAGGTTTCTTCCCAACTCATTTGTTTTTGTGTTTATCTCTGTAAGATCGGCTTCTGCCGCAACACACCATTTCAATGAAATTGCCGAGATCATATCCAAAGAATTGTACGAGCCGAGAATATCCTTTTTATCAAAATTCTTAAACTGTCCAAGAGTTGTTTTTCCATTCAAACAACTGTCGACAGCGCTCATTGGCTCCGTCTTTTTTATCATCGAACCCTCCGGAGCATATTTTGTATTTATGAAATTCCTGTCTGAGTTCACCAAATAGACATTTGCCGTTTTACCGATGTTCTTGTTATAACCATCCAACATTTTTTCAAGCGGAGCCAGCCCGTATTCCACGACAAAAACACCATAAAAACCCGTACCGTCATCCGCCAAGATCGGCGTTGAGATCGAAAAGACGTCCGATCCGGTATCTGATTTGTAAAAATCTTTGACATACGTCTGACCTCTAGCATCAATGAAACACAAGTCTTTCGATTTGTCACTTCCGATCATGTTTTGATCGGTAGAAGCAATGACCTTACCTCTCGTATTCAAAACAAATTCAGTGACAGCACCGCTTCCTGTAATAGAAATAGCTCCGAGTGACCCTTGGATCGTCTCAATATCTTTTGTTGCGGGATTCAAAACACCGCTGCGAATAATGAATTCGATCTTTATTTTTTCTTCACTGAAATATGAAACGATATTCTTTGTTACCGCCTCTCGTGCCATGAGTAATTTCTCGGTATTTGCTTGTTCCAAAGAACCTTTTGTTGTGTTATATCCAAAAAGTCCAACAATAAAAAACGGGATCAAAGAGATGCCCAGAAACCACAAAACAAATCTGCTTGTTAAACTAGAGTTTTTAAAGAAATCAAATATTTTGATCATGTAAAATATATACAAATAATTATACCTTGCCCCACAACAGGGTCAACGAAAAAAACACTTTGCATGTGCAAAACATTTTTATATTATTTTGTCTTAAAAACCTTGTTTTGTTCACTTTTGTTTGCTCCATTCAACAAATATACGTTCTCCACAATAAAAACTGTTTACTCACCGCAGTTGTGATAAAATTATGTCATGGATGAACAAAAAGAAATTCACGGACTCTCCGACACAGAAGCAAAACGTCTTCTCGCCCAATATGGAGAGAACACTATTTATCATAAGAAAAAGCTTCGACCTTTCATTGCCTTCATAAAAAAGTTCAACAGCCCCCTGCTCATCATGCTCATGGGTGCGTCGCTCATATCCTTTTTCCTCGGACAACAACTCAGCGCCACCATAATCCTTTTTATGGTCGTTGCATCTGCCGTTTTGGATTTTATCAACAGCCACAAATCTGAAAAGATCGCCGAACAACTCATCGCAAAAGTATCCACCACAGCAACCGTGTATCGTGATGGTAAAAAACAAGAACTGTCATTCAAACTTTTGGTCCCGGGCGACACCATTGAACTTTCCGCCGGCGATATCATTCCCGCCGACTGTCAAGTTCTTTCCGCAGACGACCTGTTCGTTAATCAATCTTCTTTAACGGGAGAATCTTTCCCCGTTGAAAAACACCCTGCAGATAAAGTTTTACTGAAAAACTCCGGTTCCGGAATTTTAGACCAATCAACGATCTTCATGGGAACAAGCGTTGTAACCGGTTACGCAACAGCACTTGTTATGAAGACCGGCGCGAACGCCGAGTTTGGAAAGATCGCCGAAAAACTCTCAACAACAGAAGCAGAAACGAATTTTGAAAAACAGCTCAAAACATTCAGTGCTTTCATTCTCCGCCTCACGATCGTCATGGTACTCTGTGTCTTTTTAATAAACTACATACAAGGAACGGAAGTATTGGACTCTTTTATTTTCGCCGTCGCGATCGCCGTCGGTCTCACCCCTGAACTTTTACCGGTCATTATGTCGGTCGCACTCAGTCACGGTTCAATGATCATGGCGAAGAAAGGTGTTATCGTGAAAAACCTGTCAGCTGTTCAGAACTTCGGCGGAATGAATATATTGTGCACCGACAAAACGGGAACGCTCACGGAAGATAAAATTACCCTGGTAAAATGTGTTGACTATGCCGGCAAAGAATCCGACCACGTTCTCCTTTATGCATTTTTGAGTAGTATCTTCCACACTGCACGAAAAAGTCCGCTCGATACCGCAATACAACTCCACGGCAGTAATGTCCAAATGGCCGGATACAAAAAGATCGACGAGATACCATTTGATTTCGAACGAAGACGAGATTCGATCGTTATTGAATTGGAAGGATATGATTCACGCACCATGATCACCAAAGGCGCTCCCGAGAACATGTTCAAAGCGACAGCATATTTCCTTGACGGCAAAGAAATAAAAACGATCACACCGGATTTTGCACTAAAGATCAAAAAACAATTCGATACGTTAAGCGAGAACGGTTTCCGCGTTTTAGCCATTGCAACAAAGATCTTACCCGAGGAAAAACGCACGGTCTATCAAAAGGAAGAGGAAACGGAAATGGTATTCCTTGGTTTTGCCGCTTTTCTCGATCCTCCAAAAAAAGATGTCGCACACTCGCTCTATTCCCTTCACACGCTTAATATTGAAATAAAGATCATCACCGGTGACAGCGCACTTCTCACAAAACGCGTATGCAAAGATATCGGTATTCATGTCAAAAAAACATTGACCGGCGAAGAGATCGACCATCTTTCAGAGGAAGAACTCATTGAAAAAGCGCCAAACACGACCATTTTCGCGCGTGTTTCTCCATCTCAAAAAGAACAGATCGTGAACGCTTTGAAAAAAGCGGGCAATGTTGTCGGATATATGGGAGACGGTATCAACGATGCACCGGTGCTGCGTGCAGCCGATGTCGGAATATCGGTCGACAACGCCGTCGATGTTGCAAAAGAAACCGCTGATATTATTTTGATGACAAAAAGTTTGGACGTTTTGAAAGATGGAGTTGTTGAAGGTCGCAAAACTTTCCAAAACACGCTCAAATACATCAAAATGGGATTCAGCTCGAATTTCGGAAATATGTTCTCTATGATGGGCGCCTCCGCGATCTTGCCGTTCTTACCAATGCTTCCTTCTCAAATTCTTTTCAACAACTTCTTATACGATATGTCGCAAACAACCATTCCGAGCGATCACACCGACAGAGAAAGCTTGGTCTCCCCACTTCGTTGGAACATGAAAGAGTTCACCAAATACATCATCGTATTCGGTATCGCAAGTTCTATCTTTGACTTCCTCACCTTCTTTACGCTCTATAGTGTGTTCGACTTGAAAGACGCTCAATTCCAAACAGGATGGTTCATTGAATCCATTGCGACACAGGTACTTATTATTTTCATCATACGAACAAAACGATTCCCATTCTTCCGAAGTTCCCCAAGTATTTTTGTCGCCGCAAGCACCATAGGGATCGTGACACTTGCTTGGATCATACCGTTCACACCGATCGGAGAGCTTCTTGGTTTTGCCGCACTTCCACTCAAGACACTGTGTGCCATCGCAGGAATTGTCCTCGCATATCTTTTTGTGGGAGAAGGAGCAAAGATAATCTTCTACCGTTCTTATCCAAAGGCGCCATAATTTTTAATCTCTTCACACCACAATGGAATCACTTAAAAACAGACCAAAAATAGGACTCGCTTTGGGCGGTGGCGGATCGAAAGGTTTCGCTCATATCGGTATCATCAAGGTCCTTGAAGAAAACAATATTCCGATCGACTATATCGCGGGAACGAGTATCGGTGCGCTCGTCGGCGGATTATATGCGGCGACCAAAGACATCAAAGCGATCGAGGAGATGGCGACGGGAACGAATTGGAAAGAGATGTTGTCGATGGCCGACCCTTCGATCAAACAAGGATTCTTCTTGGGAGAAAAAGTAAAAGGTTGGATCGACAAGAATCTTGCCGCCAAGAAATTCGAAGAAACAAAGATCCCCTTCTCGGCCGTCGCAACAGATCTCAATACCGGCGATGCGGTGATATTCAACGAAGGAGATATTCTCGAAGCGATCCGCTCCAGCATCTCGGTTCCGATCGTACTCAAACCGGTTGCTCATCACAAACAACTGTTGTCAGACGGCGGACTTTCACTTCCCGTTCCCGTTTCCGTCGTGCACGACATGGGTGCCGATTTTATCATCGCCGTCAACCTTGAAAACAATTATGGAAAAAGAGATAACGTGAACCTGTTCAACATCGCGCAAAATTCTCTATGGATCCTTCGTTTGAATCTCGCCAAAGAGAACATTAAGACCGCCGATATCGTTCTCGTTCCGAAAGTGCTCGACCCGGGCTGGGAAGCGTTCCTTACAAAAGAAAAAGCGATCGAGGTTATCAAGCAAGGCGAAGATGTCGCACGTGAAAAACTTCCGGAAATTCTCGCCGCTCTGGAGAAACAAGGACACCAGTCGATCTTGGGAAAGATCAAAAATCTTCTCAATTAGTCCATAAAGTCAAAGGTCCAAAGTCTCTAAAGTCACGGTGAACAAAAAAACGCAATTTACTAAGAATAAATTACGTTTTTTTGTTTAAGACTTTAAGCGGCAATAGTACTTTTGTGAGGGCGTAAATGTATAACCGTCATATATTTTACCATATGGTAAAATATATGACGGTATGTGACTTTATAGACTCACCTGCCGGTAGACAAATTTTCGACTTTACGGAATTTTTCGCTCTATAACAATATTGCATTTTAAAAGGAGCGCAATGATCAAACTGATCAAGACAACTTGTGGAATAAATATCACCAAAATAACAAAGACGGTAAGTGGAATGGCAAAAACCGTTTCTTTGTCGTGCGTTTGCAAGACCAGTTTTCTTTCATTCCCTTTTGCAAACAATTCCTTTATCTTTTCAACGAATCTATCTCCATCAATACGAAATTCTTCGGTTCTGTCCTGACTTGTTTGCGTTGTGTTTGTTTGTTCCATATATAATGAATTATTTTTTAAAATGTTATCGCCAGTCTTCCAGCCACAAAACAGCATCTTCTTTATTTACAAAATATCGCACATTTGTTCTTCCGGCAAGCATCATAACCAAATGAGCTATCATTTTTACCACGATACTTCCACCAAAAATTGCCGTTCGATGAATATTCTCATTTTGTAAAAAATCGATCCAATCTTTTTGAGCTCGTAAAGAAAAAATACCGGCTTCAGTAATATCGATCAAGACATTCGTCTTTATTTTTTGTTCATCAAAGATCTTACCAATGAGACACAGCCCTTCATTCTTCAATCTGTCGGCATCTTTGGAAAGAACATTTGTTCTTATTTTGTAACACAAAAGATTTCCTTCTCTTAAAACAAGATTTTCAGGCATAGTAACGTAAATGTTATTATTATTTTCTCCCTACTTCCATTCATTAAGCCAATGGAGTGCTTCTTCTTTGTTCAAAAAATAACGAATATTGGACAAACGAGACTCTTTGATCAAAAGAAAAACAATGGCTTTTACCACAATATTTCCACCATATATACCCGTTTTATGAATTTTTTCATTCGACAAGAACCGCACCCATGTTTCTCTGGATTTGAAATCAAGATTATTCGCTTCGGTAACATCCACCAAAAAATTCACCGCTTGTTTTGTTTCATCGAAAATTTGGTCAATGATCTCATTTCCCGTTCTTATCAGTTCGGCGGATGTTTCAGGGTCGACTTCGGATGTCTTTTTGTATATGAGCATATTACCCTCCCGCCACATACGATTTTCTGTTTTTGGTTTATTTTGATCTTCGTCCATGGTATATCATGCTAAAAATTAAAAACTATATAAGAAATTGTACCGCTCATTACAAATCCTGTAAAGAAAAAACGACATGCTGATATTTGAATGATTTGGTATACTATGACCATATGCGAAACTTTTTTTCAACGATCCTTCTTATGATCATCGTTCCCGCGACGCTTCTTATTGTCTGTGTGTCCGTTATAAAAATAACGATACTCACCCCTCAATTCATTAAAAAAGAGCTGCTTGCCAGAGACGTGTATTCCACTGTGCAAAAACAACTGATAGCACAAGCTCAAAAAAACAACCCCGACACGACCAAAACAATAACGTCTTCCGATTTAGAGAAACTCATAACCGAAGTTGTTCCAACGACATGGTTGCAACAAAACACCGAACAAACGATCGACCGCGCCTTTTTCTGGATCAACAGTCCTTCTCACACCCCGTTATCCCTTCCTATAGACATGATCGGTCCAAAAAAACAGGTTTCCACAACATTCAATTCGATCCTCGAAAAAAAGGCTCAGAAAGTTCCCTTAAAAAAATTATCCAAACAACTTGATGTTTTTGTTGACCAAGTACCCGATTCCATAGACCTTTTTAATCCCGTACTGCCGGACATTTCTTCTCAAAGCTCTTCCGAAGCGAAAATAACAACGCCACTGCAAACGGAAGAACTCCTAAAACAAAAAATGATCAAAGCGGAAGAAATCAAATTTCAATATCAACAGATCATTCATTATTATATTATTACGCTTATCGCTTTTTTCTCTCTTCTGCTGTTCTATTTTTTGTTGAATATGAAAAACCTGCGTCGCAGTATCGCTTCCTCAGGCATTCTTTTCTTTGCAACCGGTTTTCCTGTGTGTACCGCGGCTATTATTGGCAGAAAAATAATTGAATCAAAGATCCTTCCTCAAATACCTCAATCAAAAGAAATGACTCCCGAATTGCAAAAACTTATCATTTCCATTGTGGGAGATATCGAGGCTTCTTTTTTCACCAACGTTCTTATTGTCGGAATGATGCTTGTTCTATCGGGGGTACTTTTCCTTATTTGTTCGCGGTTTATTTCAAAGCCAACCTCTTAAAAAAATCTCAAAAAAACCGCCTGAAATGGGCGGTTTTTCATCCTATAAAAAATCTTGTTTACAGAATGGACAGTATTCCTTTCACTTTTTTGGTAATGTCGTTGAGATCGACGTTTGATTTTACCATATATTCTTTTGCTCCAAGTTCAACACCTTCTTTGATCTTTCCCTCTTCCATGAAGTTTGAAAGGATGATAACGGAGAGCGGTGGAACGACATTTGCTTCTTTTAATTTTTTCAACATCTCAAGTCCGCTCATTTTCGGAAGAAGAATATCAAGAAGAACCAGGTCGGGTCGATTATTTAAAATGGAATCAAGCGCTTTTTCTCCGTCAACAACGAGCTCACTATTGATCCCCTCTTTTCTAAAATGTTCCAACAAAAGTTCTCCCAACAAAGGATCATCTTCAACAATTAATACTCTTTTTTTATATTCCATTTTTTTGAATTTAAAACAAATCTTATACTACGGCCAATATCGCTTTTACTTTTTTCACAATTTCATCAAGATCAATGTTCGCTTTTATCAAATACTCTCTCGCCCCAAGATCCAAACCTTCTTTCATCTTATCTTTTTGAGAGAAATTTGAAAGAATAAGAATAGGGAGTGTTGGAAGAATGTTCGTTTCTTGCAATTTCTTCATCATGTCGATCCCGTTCATCTTTGGAAGAAGAACATCGAGAAGAACAAGTTCAGGAGGATTTCTTAAGATATTCTCCAAAGCACTTTCGGCACTTGTGGTAAGTTCAACGTTTATTCCCTCTTTTTTAAAACGCTCCAACAAAAGCCCTCCCAAAAAGACATCATCTTCAACAATCAATACTTTGTTATTGTTTTCCATTTTTAAACAAAATCGCTAATCTTTCACTTTTCAAAAGAGCCCTGCCAACGAAAATTACAAAAACGACAATATCCCTTTTATTTTCGTGGTAATCTCACCCAGATCAACATTCGCTTTCACCAAATAATCACGTGCTCCGAGTTTGATACCCTCTTCGATCTTTCCCTCTTCCATGAAGTTTGAAAGAATAATGACGGGAAGTAACGGAACAATATTTGACTCTTTCAGTTTTTTCAACAACTCAAGTCCGTTCATTTTTGGAAGAAGAATATCAAGAAGGATCAACTGTGGCGGATTTTTCATGATGGCTTCAAGAGCTGTCTCACCATCGGTAACAAGCTCGGCGTTGATCTTTTCTTTTTTAAAATGCTCCAGTATAAGCCCTCCCAAAAAGACATCATCTTCAACAATCAATACTCTTTTAGTGTTTTCCATTTTTTTAATTACGCTATTTCTAAAGACAAAAATTTTTCGGATCCGCGCATTAAAGCGAGATACGACACAAAAAACCTTGTACCCTAATAATATACCGTATGAAAGTATGTGGCAATCAAAGAAATCAACACATGCAAAATTCCTATTGAACAAAAAACGTTGTTGTTACTGATTGGATATTTTTTGCCCAAAAACCCCTTTGGTAAAATTACTACTTGCGTTCCAGAGCATAAAACCTTTTATTCCAAGATCCGTTCCACCTTGTATTTCTTCGGAAACACGCTTCTGAGTATAAGAAATAAGCGGTCCGCATTTATAGATGCTCGTGATCGAAAAATCCTGCACCCACGGACGGATGATCGCTTTTTTGCCTTTTAAAAAATCAAGACCTTTTTTCTGTGTTGCATAATAAACGGTATATGGATACGCCGTAGGATCTTGAACACCAAAAGCCCCGCAGCCATAATGAGAAGGATAGGGCATGGGAGAGATAACGTCAAAGTAATCTCCCAAAGAAGCAAAATCTTGACCAATGCCTGAAACGTTTCCATACGTCATCACATTTCCAAAAATATCAATACTGGTGCGCACGTTCGGATTGTGTTCAAAAAGCTTCTGGTCAAAACGCGCAAAGAATTCATTCATCACTTTTGTCTTCGTTGTTTTGGCGGGATCATAAAAAGGATAGACCATATCATTCATATCTCCATCAGTGGGAAAACGAACATAATCGAGCTGCACTTCATCGAAACCAGCATCGGCGGCCTGTTTTGCAATTTCGATCACATAGAATTGCGAGAATAAAGAAGCCGGATCCATCCAATATCGCTGCCATTCTTTTTTCCCGCTATACCAAAATTCGCCCGTGCTGTTCTTGATCGCCGAATCAGGATGGTTTCGCGCAAGATACGTGTCTTGAAAAGCAACGATGCGCGCGATCGTATATGTTCCCTCTTTTTTAAAAAGGGCTGTCAAATATTTCATTCGCTCAATTTTGGGAATATTACTATCTTTAAAATCAATAACCACACCGTTGGCGCCGGTGGTTCTTATGATGTTCAAAAGTTCATTCACTTTTTTATCACTACTGACATATCCACTGGTTAAATACACAGCACGAATATTTTCATACGTCGGAGTTATTTTTAAAACTTCAGCTGTGGTTGTTGCCGCAAAAGAGCTCTGTATATGAATACCGAGGAACAAAAAAACACTGAGACATAAAACACCCGCCAATTGCTTCATTGTTTTTGTCATATGTGTCATATTAGGTGACTTCAGTATAACAAATTTTTGTCGGTTGTAGAGTGTCCGGATCGATCGGATTCTCTTCTCCATCAAGAGGAAATTCCGGCGGCTCAACACGAACGCCTTTTCTGCCAAAACGAACCGGCACCGCTGTCTTTGAAAGACCGGCACTGGCACTGGCGCCAAAACCGAAATAGCGAAAACGCGGCACAGACCAAAACAAAAGTATCTTGAAGAACTTCGCGACAAGACGTTGAAAAAATGGAACATCCTCATCAACAATAAATTCGTCTTCGCTCACCTCGATCGTACACTGGTGGAACCGTGCCTCAAAAACACCCTGTTGATACAACTCGCGCAACACGCGACTCGCATCCGGATTTTCCATAAAACCGAATCGCGCAATGACCGACATGACATTTTGTCCAAGATCAAGAACCTCATAATGTTCTTTCAAAACGGGGACACGCTCTTGTTCAATATTCAAAAGAACAACATCTTTCGGTATTGCACCCTTTCGTTTCAAATACACGCGCAATTTTACGGGGACTTGATCGTCAAGACTTTTTACCGGTTTTGAAACCAAGAATACCACAGCACGATCAAGCTCGGTCACGCTTCGTATCAGATCCTTTTTTAATCTCCCATCGTTTTTTTGAAGTTTTTCCTTTACATCAAGAAACCATCTCATGTCTCTCGTTGAAGCATATGCATCGTACGCGAGGCGCAACAATTTTCTTCCCCACCGCCATGTCGCAACAATGGAAAAAATAAAAACACCGAGTAAAAATGGAATATATCCTCCTTCCAAGAATTTCGCCGAGTTCGCGATGACAAAAAAGACATCGACAAGAGCGAACGTTCCGAACACGAGCCGCGCGGGAATTCGTTTCCAATGCCAATACTGCCGCGCGATCGGATACATCGCCATCGAGGTGATAAGCATGACTCCGGACACGGCGAAACCATACGCGCCGGCAAGACGCGTTGCTGAACCGAACAAAAGCACAAGTGCCGCACTTCCCACAAAAAGAGACCAGTTAACCGCCGGAATGTAAATCTGTCCCTCCGTTTCTTCATTCGTATGTACAACCTTGAGACGAGGAAAAAGATGCAACGCCATCGCTTGAGATACCAGCGAATATGCGCCAAAAATGAGTGCAACGCTGGCAATAATAGCTGCGACAGTTGCAAGACAGATCATAGGAATAAGAAACTGTACGGGTACGATACTGTAAAAAATGTTACTCTGAAAAACCTCTGCACCCGTTGCAAGATAGGCTGCTTGTCCTGCATAATTCAAAACAAGCGAAGGAAATACGATAAAGAACCAACCGACTCGAATAGGGCGTTTTCCCAAATGTCCCATGTCGGCATACAAAGCCTCGCTACCGGTAAGAGACAAAAATGCAGCGCCGATCAAAATTGAAAGACTCGAAAAATTCAGCGAAAAAAGCAACTGAAAAGCAGCACGAGGATCAAACACGAAACGTAAGATCTCAGGATAGATCAAAATTTGTCTCAACCCCAAAAAACCAATCGCAAAAAACCACAAGAGCATGATCGGGCCATACACTTTTCCGATCCGTTTTGTTCCTTGTTTTTGAAAAAAGAAAACTCCGATGAGTATGAGAATAGTCGTCGGAACAACAACATCAGAGAGTGCGGGAGTAACGATCTTTAAACCTTCAACAGCAGAAAGCACGGTGATCGCGGGAGTGATGATCCCGTCGCCAAAGAGAAGTCCCGCCGCGAACATAAGCAAGAATGAAAGCGGCTTAATGTGTCGACCGCTGAATTGTTGCAACAAACTGAACATGGCAAAAGAACCACCCTCCCCTTGATGATCCGCGCGCAAAACCAACGTGGCATATTTAATACCAATGATCACCACAAGCATCCAAAAAATAAGACTTGCAACACCCGCGATATGTTCGGGAGTCGCGGAAAGCCCATCTCGTCCAAAAAAGACCTCATTCATGGTGTACAAAGGGGATGTTCCCAGATCACCATATACAATACCAAGCGCACTTACCGTCAAAACGGCAACAGATGTTTTTTTCATATGCAAAAACTAATAGTCTAAACGTTGGACAGGTATGTGTCGGCAGTTCATAAGATAACGACTATTGTACACCTTTTGAATTTTTTGTGTAGATACCCAAATGAAAGAGGTTAAACCTCTTTCATTTTATTTTTGTCCGCTTTTTCCGCATATGCTAGATTTACGGACATGTTAGAAGAATTACTGTTCCGTGTTTATTCCAAAATCTTTTAATGTTTCAAGAACATCGTTTAGTGGCAACCCAACAACGTTATTAAAATCCCCTTCGATCTTTTCAACCCATTTTTCTCCAATAACCTGAATGGCATACGCACCAGCCTTATCCAAAGGATTCCCTGTTGCCACATACACATCGATCTCTTTCTCGGTGAGTTCTTTGAAAAAAATAAGCGTTTCAACGGCGCGCGAAATATTCTTTCCGCTTTCAACATCAATGATCGTAAAGCCTGTAATGACCGAGTGCGATCTTCCACTAAGAGACAAAAGCATTTCTTTCGCCCGCTCGGGAGTGTGAGGCTTCCCCATAATTTTTCCCTCATAAGAGATAAAAGTATCCGCCGAAATGATTATTCCTTCGGTAATTTTTTTCGCCACATCTTCCGCCTTCCCGAGAGAGAGATGTTCCGCCAATTTTTTCGGTTCGAGCGAAAGTGTCATATCCTCCTCATACTCGCTTTTCATCACCTCAAAAACGATCCCCGCCTTTTCCAGCAATTCTTTTCTGCGCGGCGATCCCGAAGCGAGAATGATTTTTTTGGTCATACTCTCATACTATACAAATTTAAAAAACGCGCAAACGAAAAAAACGGCGAACATTCAATCTGCCACCTCGTTCATCCCCCCCAGTTCGACGTTTACAAAGCCTCGCGCAATTTGTTCGCAAACAAATGAGCGGAGAGGCTTGCGCCGCAGCGCAAGAACTCGTGCTTTGTAAACGCCGGACTAAAAAATCTACTTCGCCGTCGGATCGTTCACTTTTCCCATGAAGAGAATTTGCCCGGTGGAATTTTCTTGGATCACAAAAATGAAGGGGTGGTCGGCGCGGAATTCTGGAATTGGTTTTGGATCCATTGGCATAGAAGTGACTCCGACAATAACCCCGGTTGCGGCGGCGGCTTCGGTTCCTTCTTCGTTCACATCAATAAACGCTTTGTGGATCACATCAGTGATGGCAAGCCCTTTCTCGCCGTTCATTCCAGAGAAATCGGCCTTATCAGTGAACGGTTCATTCATACCAAGCTGTTGCAACGAAGGAACGAGCGACAGCCCTTTTTCAAACTTGAATTTCGGCAATGACACGATAACTTTTCCAAAATCGAACGAATTCATGATCTTTGCGGGATATGAAGCGTCGGCGGAAAATTTCTCGGTCAGATTTACATAATGTTTGTTGACCAACTTCGGCAAGAACACAATCATCGAAAGTTCGTTGCCTTTGTACGGCATCGAGATCACTTGAACGTTCGCGTCTTCAAAGTAATCGAATTTTTCGGTCTTGTGCATCATTGAAACTTTTACCGGTCTCAAGATCGGGTAGCAGGGCGCTTTGATACATTGCACTTGGAACTCGGTATTAAAATCTTCTTCTTGCGTATTTTCTTTCTTAAACGCCTCCGCCCACATTCCTTTGAAATACACCGCATTCGTCAAAACCAATCGCGTATCCGGGGTGATCGCGCCTTTCGGCAAAAGATCTTTTATTTTGTCTTTCGTTTGTTTCTCAACCCACGTATTAATGGTCACGCGCGAACCTTCGGTGTTCTGTTTGAAATCCAAATTCGTGACTTTGCCACCGTAATATTTTCCAACTGTATCAAAATATGTCGGAAGGAACGTGAAATCTTTTTGCGCCCAGAGAGCGTTTGCGGTATTGAGTTCATAATTCGCACTTGGCGTATTGATCGTATTCGCGATCTTTGCAAAAGACGTTCGGCGCGCCATTTCATCCGTCGAGAAACGCATCGCCTTCGCCATTTCCTGCGCCGTCGTCCCCTTCGCACCTTCATACGTCATCACGAGCTCGGAAGAAATACTCCACGGTGAAACAAAAGCGTTCTGCACCATTCCGCCAACATCCGACAAACCGAAAAGTTTCCATGCGAACTCGTTGTTCTTTTTGACCGTATCCGCAACCCCTGCGTCTGTCGAACCCGTGTCGGATAATGGAGTGCTCGTTACGTTCTCGATCGGTGTACTTGTTGCTGTCTGGATCGGCGTACTTGTTGCTGTCTGGATCGGCGTACTTGTTGCATTGTCGTTCGGTACAATACCCGAATTGAGTTTCCAGATCCCCGCAACAACAAGGATCGAACTAATGATAATAAATGTTATAAGAAATTTTTTCATACCCAAATTATACAACACCCCCAAAACTCTGCACGCAAAAATTCCCAGTAACCCCGTTACTGGGAATTTGAAAATGAAGGAGGCCGAACCTCCTTCATTTTAATTATTTTATCGCCCCCGCCGTATCTTCTTTGAAAAATGAGAAGAATCCTCCACATCTCTCGCATGTCCGCTAATATAATGTTTTTCCCGAACCTCTTCAAAAGGACGCGAATTGTCTATAAGACCTCGCCGGTGAAGTACTTTGTCGGATTTTTTCGGAGCAAGTGTCGTTCTTATAAAAGGTAACGAATTCGGAGCAACTTTATTTATATGTGTCACAACATTTGAAACACAACTGTTTGAAAGCAATTTGAAAAATTCCGGTTCGTCTTTGAGTTTATTTGCTCGATACACCATATCCAAAAAAAGTTCTTTTGCTTTCTCTTTCGACAAATTAAGCGAATACATATATACCCGATCTCCCCGGTGCGTGGTACGCAACTGTATCAGATCCTCCTCGCTTCCAATAACATACATAAGTTCAAAATTCTTATAGAGACAAGAATACGCATAGAATTCATCACCTTTCTTTTTGCGTATCTCGACCGAGATCGCCAAGAACGTCTCATTCTCAAATTCAAAACTCAAAAGCACGTGAGCCTGACCCGGCAAGATACCGAACGGTTCTATCACATAATTTACTTTTTTGATCGTACCCGCATCAAACGTTTTGTCATAATAATCGGGTTCGTAATCTTTGGTTGTTTTATAGGAAAAATTCCTAATATTAAAAACATGCACCATATCCCCCTCAATCTTTGCATGAGGAAGTATCTCTTGATCTTTTGACCAATCTCGATCGTTCGACGGTTTCGCTTTTTTAAAAAATGAAAGTTTCTTCAAAGAAGCTTTTTTTGGCAAAACTTTTTTCTTTTGTTTCATAGTATAATTTTAACTCCGTTTTGCATCTGTTGCCAACTGTCCACAAGCGCCTTTGATATCGCGACCGAAACGGAAGCGGATCGTGGTGTCCACGCCGTGTCTTTCAAGAATTTCTTTGAATGCTTTCATTCTGTTGTGCGATGCCGCCGTGAATTTTCCTGTGTCGTTATATTGGATCAGGTTCACCATACACAATCGCCCTTCCATCAGTTCGCCCAATTCCTCAGCTTGTTCATCGGAATCATTTACGCCGTCAATCATCAAATATTCAAACATCACCTTTCGATTTGTTTTGTAAATATAATCATCAACAACTGAGAGTAAATCTTTGACCGTATATGTTCGAGCAACAGGCATGAGTTGTTTTCGAACTTCATCATTTGAAGCATGGAGCGAGATCGCCAAATTTATCGGCAAACTTTCATCAGCGAGTTTCTTGATCCCTTCGAAAATTCCACACGTTGAAATTGAAATATGTCGCGCACCAATCCCGAAACCCTCGGGACTTTGCATGATCTTCACCGCTGCCATTACATTGTCATAATTCAACATCGGCTCCCCCATTCCCATGAACACGATCCCGCTCACCCGAGAATTTTCTTTTTTCAAAAGTCGCGCAAAGAACAAGACCTGTTCAATAATCTCGTCAGTCGTCAGTTTTCTCGTCAGCCCCATTTCCCCCGTCGCACAAAACGCGCAGTGCATCAAACATCCCACCATACAAGAAACACACACGGTATTGCGACCGTCCGAATGTCTCATTAAAACCGCTTCGATCAAATTCCCATCACTGAGTTTAATAAGCACCTTCATCGAATTCTCCTCATCCGAAACAGAAAGTTCCGCCGCGATATCCAAAGGACATTCCTTTTGCAACTTCTCCCGCAAAGCTTTTGGCAGCGCCGTCACATCATTCCAATTTTCCGCCAGATCCGAAAAAACCGCCGTATTTACCTGCTTCAATCGAAAATTCGGTTCCCCCTTCAACACCATTTGTATCTTAGAAATTTCCATACGGTGATAGTATCACAAATTACCGTTTTTGGAACTATTTCCCGCTATTTCAAACAACCACACTTTTGGTATACTGGAATCATAATTAATCATCAAATTATATGACCATAAACAAAAAGACAATCTTTATTACGGGGTGCGGGAGAGGGTTTGGGCACGATGCGGCGATAACACTCGCGAAGCGCGGACATAAAGTTATAGCAACGACCGAGACCGAATCGGAAGCGAAAGAAATGAGTGACTTTGCATTGCAAAATAAACTGCCAATCGAATCATTCAAGCTCGACGTGACGAATGAAAAAGATCGCGAACTGATAAAGAATTTTGATATTGATGTTTTGGTAAATAATGCGGGCGACGGCGAATCGGGACCGCTTTCGGAAATTCCACTTGAAAAAGTTCGTCATGATTTCGAGGTGAATGTTTTCAGTTCTCTCGTGCTTGCACAACTCACTTTGAAAAAAATGATCGCAAAAGATCATGGCACCGTGGTATTTGTAAGTTCCCTTGCCGGCCGACGCGGTATGGATTTCTTGGGTTCATATTCAATGACAAAATTTGCACTCTGCGGAGGAATACCGCTCATGAGAAAAGAACTCGCGCGGATCTCAAAGAACGTACACACGACCCTGGTGGAACCGGGCGCATATCACACAGGATTCAATCAAAGAAACTGGGCGAAACAATTTGCGTGGATGAACGAAAACTCCGCATTCTTCCCGATCAAAGAAAAGATCCGTATTGAAGGCGAAAAATATTTCGAACAATTCGAGATCAAAACGACCAACAGTTTGGTAGCTAAGATCGTGCAAGCATGCGAAGCCGAAAAACCGTGCGTCCGCTATTCTGCTCCGTGGTGGCAAAACTATGGAGTGCTTCTTTTAAGAACTTTTGGTTTATAAGATATAAAAACATGAAAAAGAAACTTTTATTTTTAACGATAGTCCTGTTCCTTTTTCTTGGTACCTCATCGAGCGCTTTTGCTCAAACGGCGACAAGCACGACTCCGTCCCCTGTTGAAAAAATAAATGCGGGGATCCTTTCGGACGTTTGGTTCTCAACGACCACCGTCAGCGAAAAAGAAACGATGAAAATTTTTTCGGGGTTTCAAAATAATTCAAATAAAAATCTGAGCGGTACGGCGACATTTTTCGTTGATGACTTTCAAACGGCATCACTGGTATTCAATGCAAATTCAAAAAGTCTGATACAACTCGAGGCTTCATACACGACGATCGAAGGAAAACATTCGGCTCAGGTAAAAATTACCGAAATAAAAGAAACGGGTAACACTGCAAAAACGCTGTCAGTCGGAGACCTCCTTGCTGCGGAAAGTTCCAAAAAAAGTTTTACCGTTAAAAAAATTGTCACTCCTGAAACTATTATACAAACAATCGCCGATACTGCGGTAACCGCATACAAAACCGTCGATACTTTTGCGAACGACTTGGCGGACTATGTTCAAAATTTTAAAAAAACAACAACTCCCGAAGTCATTGCTCCCAAAACAAAAACCGACACAAAAAATAATACCGTCGTTCCGACAGAAAAAAAGACCGTTACTGATTCAACAATAGTTGATCCAAAAACGGGAGAAATTATAGATCAGGATCAACTCAAAGATATCGTTACCGATCCAACGAACACTTCTGAAACCGTCACAGCCACAACAACCTCGCAAGAAAAAGCAAAACAAAGCGCTCTTTTGACAGGTGGAAAGAAAACCTCTGTTCAAGAAGTTGCCCCAACAACACCTCCAAAAACCGAGAGCGTGGGCGGCCTGTCCCCCGTTAACATGGCTCTGGATGCCCTCGCTTTTCTTATCCGACAATGGGTGTGGGTCCTCGGCGCGATCGCGGCTTTGGCACTTATTTAAATCAACCTTTTGAAGATCCCACTGTTAAAAGGATCATGATCCCGAGTATTGTGAGTACTCCGGCAAGTGAAAGTGCATACGCGATATTAAATTGTTGCCAGAGAAATCCGCCCGTGATACCTGCGAACAAAAGTCCCAAACCTGAAATGGCGTTCACATACCCCAAAGCGCTTCCACGCAATTCTTGCGGTGAGAGTTCCGAAGCAAGTGCACGCTGGACTCCATCGGTGAGCGCGGGAAAAAGTCCGAGAATAAGAAAGGCAACAATAAGAACCGCCACGCTTTCGGCAAATGAAATAACAACATACCCCGCGACCAAAAGCAGATATCCCGCAACGATGACTTTCTTTGTTCCGATCTTGTCGCTCGTCTTTCCCGCAAAAAAAGAAAATCCCGCATATGAAATATTGTAGAGCAAATAGAAGAGCGGAATGTCGGCAAGCGTCAGTCCGATATTTTGCGTTTTAAGAAGAAGGACGGTGACAGGCATCGTTCCGAGCGAAAGAAAAAGCAGTGCGATCAAATATCTTTTGAAACCGCCCGAGAAAAGCGCGAGTGACGAGAACGAGATGTTCTTTTTTTGAACTTCGCCAACAACGTCTTTGATAAAAGAGACTGTAAGCACTCCAAGAATTCCAATAAAGAACGCGGTGATGAAAACAACATGAAAACCGTTCGGATATGCACGCAGAATCAAGTATGCGACAAGTGGACCCAAGATCGCACCGATCGTATCAAAAGCACGATGAAACCCAAACGCCCGACCCATTTCTTCTTTGGAGGTTGAAAGCGAAATGACGGCATCGCGCGGACTGTCACGAAAACCTTTTCCCACACGATCGGTTATTCGAAGTCCGAGCGCGCCGCCGACACTGCTGACAAGAACAAACAAGGGACGGGTAATGACCGAAAGTGCATAACCAAAAACAATGAACGGTTTGCGTTTTTGTATCTTGTCGGAAAGTTGTCCCGAATAGATCTTGATGATATTCGAAGCACCCTCCGCAATTCCATCAACAAGTCCAAGTGCACCCGCACCCGACTTAAGCACTGAAATAAAGAAAGCGGGAAAAACGGAAAACACCATTTCCGAAGAAAGATCGTTGAATAAACTGGTAAGCCCAAGAAGAAAGATATTCTTTGACGGTTTATAGCTCATGTTTTTATACTATAATTTTGCACCTTAAACGAAATAAAACCAAGCAACCCGAGCTGAATCGTCGGTGTAAGCCCGACCGAAAACATCGGAATGATCGGCATCAGATCGTTGTACATCCATCGCCCTGTTGAAAGCGCCCACAGTTCGATTCCGACAGAAATAATAATTCCAATAAGTATAATAAGCCAGTCATATTTTTTAAGCCCCGAAATAAAAAGAAACGGCAAGCAGATCGCAGTTATCATAACCGCGTCCCAAAACGCCGCCCGCAAAAGAATAAACTCCGAGATCCTCCCACCCATATAATTCACATACAAAACCGAATGCAAATTTTCCCACAAGACATTCAAAACAAAAGCTACAAAAAATATAGCAAGAATTCTTTTTTTGATCATCCTAAAAGTATACCAAAACCGAACTGTTTATGCAGTTCGGTTTTTGGCTTTGAGGGAGGCTTAGCCTCCTTCATTAGATGATCTTTTTTCTCTTGAGCAAAAGCGAATTCGATACCACTGAGATCGAACTGGTTGCCATTGCTACCGATGCCCAGATCGGGTTTAAGAGCAG
>Ga0172379_10003315_pt1 | contig 25949 bp, 23 predicted proteins | sample GrowelOW334metaG_FD_119756 | JGI IMG/M metagenome (GOLD analysis project Ga0172379, IMG submission 119756) | Groundwater microbial communities from an aquifer near a municipal landfill in Southern Ontario, Canada - Groundwater well OW334 metaG | ecosystem: Environmental > Aquatic > Deep...
GAGAATTTAGCTCAAGATTAGGAAAGAGAGCACAAGGAGGAAGCAGAAGAATTATCAACAAAGGAAAGGTTGTCCATTGCTGGGCAGAACGTACCGTTCGACAAAAACTAGTGGCGAATATCATTAGCGCCGAGATTAGAACAGCCAGCAGCAAATAGCATGCGATGAGACCAAGAGTCTGGGCCAAATTCAAATTGAAAATCAGATGATCGCCTGAAAAGCGCGGAAACAATTTAGCTTGCGAAAGTACCAAGGCTGCTACAGCATACATACTGGCAAAATTTACCAGACCAGAGACCGCGGCAAAAGTAGAGACGGCCGCGACTTTTCCCAGCATAATCATGGCGCGAGAAACAGGCAAAAGACACGAAGTTTCTATAGTGTTGCGCTCGAACTCTTCGGCGGTGACAGCAATAGACGGGTAAGCAGCACCGAGACCAAGCATGAGCAGGCTAAATATCAAAAGGCACAAAGTGGCAGAAATGTTCTCGAGCTTATTGAGGCGACCCTTGTTGCTACTCGAACTATTTTGGCTACCGGCCACCGACTGAGTATTGCCACTAGCAGTGATGTTCTGCGAAACAATCTGAAAACCCTGCGAATTTTCTTTAGCCAAGCCCTTCGCGGTGAAAGCTTCAGTCAACTCTTTCATATAGGCACTATTCAAATTGTCATTAACCGTGGTGGCCAAGGTGGCCACTTTCAAAAGCTGGTTGACCCGCAGTTCAACATAATCGGCTTTGCGGGCAATTAGTGCATCAATTTTTCCATCGGCCAAGTCTTTCTCTGGTTGACTGCTCTCAATCTTTTTGAAATGTTTGCGCTTCTGCAGTATGGCGTCTATTTGCGCTACGCCCTTGTCGATAGGGCCGGTAACAGCATAGGTTATTGCCTTGTCACGCTCAGAATCGGCCTTAAACATAACCAACTCAGCCGAGCCCACCAGTAAGGCTGGGTAGAGCAGAGCAGGAACCACGAAGGTATAAATGAAGACGTCTTTATCACGGAAGGAATGGCGAAGATCCTTACGATAGACTTCTTTGAATACCAGCCACAGTTGTGCCAGCGAATTGTTAGACAGAGTGGAATTGGCTGAAATAAAGCACGGCTCCGGGTACTAGTAATTTACTACCCAGAATTGACCCATATTACTGCCGTTATGCAGCTTACTGCTGGCGCTTATTCACATTGAGGTGATGAATCGCGCCACCAGTCACCAGGCGGCTGTAATCTTGCGGAGTATTGACGTTAAAGTAAGCTGGCAGACCTTCTTCATTCTCTTCAGGAATCTCGAAGGTAGCCGAATTGAGACCCGAGAGAAAGTCTTTTAGAGACAAATCGCCGTTAAATAGCGACTCTTCTAAGGGCTTAATGCAGTTCTTAGAATAAACACCAAGCAATGGTTCGATGCCGTCTTCATGAGAAGCAACCACTACATCGTGGTCGTGGCGCTGACCCACCAACTGGCGAATCAATTTAGGCTCAACCAAAGGCATGTCGCAAGCTATAACGAAAGCATGAGGATACTGAGCAACAAGTAAGCCAGAGAGGATGCCACCGAGAGGACCGCGATATGGCAGGATGTCTTTAACTACGTCAACTTCGAAATCTTCAAATGTCTCTGGTTCGTTGGCAATCAAGAAAGTCTCAGCAAAGAGATCTTGCACTACACTCAATATGTGGCTAATCATTGTTGTGCCGCCGTATGGCAAGAATGCTTTAGGCCGGCCCATGCGCTTAGATTTGCCGCCGCACAATATCAAACACGAAACTGGCAATGGCAAAGTTTCGCGAGTTGGCGTTTCGATGATCTGATTTTGCTTTTGCACGCTCATCTTGTCAAATCCTAAACTTAGACTGTCTTTCTTCCAGATTGCTTCCAGTGCTAGTGCTTGTTTCGAGAATCGGCCCGGTCTGTCTTCGCTGCTCACCTTCTCACCTTAAAAATCCTGGTCTCCATATTTTTCACTTCATTCTCCGCGATAAACAGGACTGCGCTTTTCGGCGAAAGCAGCGAGCCCTTCTAATCTATCTTTGGTATTCAAAAGCTCTAGATAAGCCTTGGTTTCTAAGGCCAAACCAGATTCGAGATCGCGGTCGTAACCTTGGTCTATGGCAATCTTGGCTTGTCTAAGAGAAAGTGGAGCGGCAGTGGCAATCTCAGAGGCCCATTCGCTTACAGTATTGATCAAAGCCTGGTGATAGTCGCCCACAAGTTCACTGCCAGCTTCTGTCGGCACCACACGGTGAATCAAACCCAGCTGCAGGCCTAGTTGGGCTGTGACTGGCGCTGATGTCAAAATCAATTCTTTGGCTTTTGATTTACCAATCAGGCGTGGTAAACGTTGAGTGCCACCAGCACCAGGGATGATACCAAGTTTTACTTCGGTCAAACGCAACTGAGCCGACTCAACCATGACCCGAAGGTCGCAAGCTAGCGCCAGTTCAAATCCACCACCCCAAGCCGAGCCATTGATAGCGGCAATGACAACTTGTGGCAAGGTTTCAATAGCACGCATAGTGCGTTGAATCAGGGCGAGATAATCAAGAGTATCTCCTTGAGTCATGCCTTTGCGCTCAGCTAGATCGGCACCAGCACAAAATGATTTAGTGCCTGAGCCAATGATACCTACTACTCTTATACTGCGGTCTTCTTTCAAATCTTCGCAGGCAGCCAATAATGCCTTAAGCAAATCGCGGTTGAGGCAATTCATGACCTTAGGACGATTGAGCTTGAGCCAAGCAATCGATGCGTCTTTCTCGATAGTGAGAACTTGTTCGGTGTCGGCCGTGGTAGTCATCACTTCTCCTAAGCTGTGGCTTTAACGGCTTTCTCGCGCTCGGCAAGTCTGGCCATGAGGTAACGCCCGGGCAATTTCTTGCCTAAAAGTTTTTGTGCTAGCTCACCAGCATCAACTAGCTTCTCTAAATCTATTCCGGTCTTGATGCCCATACCATGCAGCATGTAGACAAGGTCTTCGGTAGCCAGGTTGCCTGATGCACCAGGTGCATAAGGGCATCCACCCAAACCGCCTAAGCTGCTATCAAAAATTGTGATACCACTCTCAAGGCCAGCTAGAACATTGGCCAGAGCCGTTCCACGAGTGTCGTGGAAGTGGAGCGCCAATTGGGCGAGCGGTATATTCTTCTCGCGCAGCATGGTCACTAGGTCGAATACTTGCTTTGGTGTGGCGGCGCCGATTGTATCGCCTAGCGAAATCTCGTCTACGCCGTCTTTTAACAGCTTCTCGACTATTTCAACAACTACATTAGGATCAACCAAGCCGTCATAAGGACAGGCAAAAACCGTGGAGACATAACAACGCACTCGTCGGTGATCAGCCTTAGCTGCGGCTGTCACTTCGGCCATGGTGACGAGAGCTTCTTCTATGGTTTTGTTGATGTTCTTTTTGCTGTGCGACTGCGAGGCCGACATGAACAGATTGATCTGCTTTAGATCGGCGTCACAGGCGGCTTGGTAGCCCTTCAAGTTGGGCACCAAAGCAGAAGTGCGAAGACTTGATTTAGCGGCCAAGTCATTCAATATATGATTGCTTGAAAGCTCTTTAGCTAATTGCGGTCCGTCAGCCAGTTGCGGAATCCACTTGGGCGAGACGAAGGAAGTTATTTCGATGTCTTGCAAACCAGTCACAGCCAGAGCTTCTATCAGCTTGATCTTGTCGCCTGTGGCAATCAAAGCCGACTCATTCTGCAGCCCATCGCGTGGGCCGACCTCAAATACATGCACATTGGTTGGCAGTGATTCGAACATAACTTCCAATAAAATCTAGCTAAGAGTGATTATCAAATCGCCTTCGTTGACAAAGTCTCCGCTTGAGACTTTTACTTCGTCAACTTTTCCTGACTCACTAGATGCCACTGGTAGCTGCATCTTCATTGATTCAAGAATAGCCACGTCAGTGCCATCAGTAATTTGATCGCCGGGCTTGACTAGAATTTCGATGACCACGCCGGCCATCATGGAGCAAACTTGTTTCAACTCAGACTCTCCCAGAGATATTGGCAACGAGCAAGATAGCGCTCTGAGTGAGAACGCTTTCAACGCAGCATATGTTAACAAACAGCTTTACGAACTGTATGACGGTTGTCTTATCATCGTAGGCCGAAATCGCTACTTAAATAGACCTTTTAAAACATCGTCTATCTTTTTGTTGTCGCCAGAATCATCGGGACCGCCAGCCTGGTTAGGGTCTCCGGCATTGCCAGAGGAGCCGTCCGGTGAGCCCCAGTCAAAGGCAGCTGGTGTACCAGCACCGCGTCTGCGACCTTTAACAGGACTAATCAAGGCGCCGTCAGCGGCTCTTGCCAAACTAGAGCGAGCCTCATCTGAGGCTTCAGGTTGCACGGGAGTGCCAGGCAACTGGGCCGGTTGGGCAGTTGGTTGCGAAAAAGGATTTGGTGCAGCGGGGGCTGTTGCTTGAGGTTGTCCGGCGGGGTCGCCCCACGGACTACCTTGAGTGGCCCAACCGGCCGACGCTTGACCACTGCGGCCCCAAGCGTCACCAGGATTAGAAGAATTAGAAGAATTAGAAGTATCAGCTGCAGCTGGCGGTGCGGCTGGTGGTGCAGCTAAGGGAAAACTAGTAGGAGCCTGCATTGCTGGCATGCCTTGCCGACTGGCAGTGGGCTGACCCCAACCACCACCGGCTGGCGGCGTATTGATCGGAGGCTGCGCTTGAGGAGTAGAGGCTGGATTACCCCAAGGCGATCCACCACCGGCCTGACCCCATCCACCTTCACTCGGAGCAGGTGCTGGCGCATTGGCGGCGGCATTGCGCTGAGCTTCAGCTTCTTTCATCTGCCAATCTTCACCAAAATCTCCCCACGCGCCTTCAGCTGGTTGAGCTGGTTGAGCTGCTGGTGCGGCTGGCGCACTCTGTTGCTGCGCTGCTGCGGCTGGATGCCCCCAAATATCGGCAGCACTTTGTCGCTGTTCTAATTCAGGCTGAGCCGCTGGCACAGGCGTGCCACTGCCCCATGGGTTGGGCATACCGGCTGGTTCTGGAGCAGAAATTGATGGAGCAGTATTGTCTTGCGCTTCAGCACCAGGAACTGCGGTAATTGCAGTCGAACTCCAGGAGAAACCTGAGTTTTCTGGTTCAGCTACTGGCGCTTCTTGGTTCTGTGAACCATAAGCCAAAGCCGAATTTACATCTGGTGCATTAGAAGATATCGAGCTAAAGGAACTCATGATTGGATCGTCTTCGGGAGCGTGCTCAATGGCAGACTCTGCTTGAGCGGCTTCGAACTGCGCTACAGAGCTAAAGGTTGGTGCATCTGCTGCTGGCGCTGCTACAGGTTCAGGAATAACTTCGGGTTCAGCAGTAGCCGTCGGCTCTGGAACTGGCTCTGGAACTACTTCGATTACTGGTTCTGCTACTGGTTCGATAACTGCTTCCACAACTGGTTCAGGAGCTGCTTGAACTGGCTCAGGAGCTGCGACTACCGGTGCCGGTGCAGCAGCGACAGGTGCAGGCGTAGGCGTAGGCGTAGGTGTGGCAGCTGGTTCTGCTGCTTTAGCTGGTTGCGCCGCTTCGCGAGCAGCTCTTCTAGCGGCTCGACCTTCAGCATGAGAAACAGGAGCGGGTGCCGAAGCAGGCTCGGCTACTGGAGCGGCAGCTACGGCTTTAACGGGAGCAGCTGCTGAAGCAGATGCGCCATTATCAGACTCTGCCATATTACTAAGTTGAAGTTTCCAATTTCCTGATAGATAGCGCTCTCTCATCAGGTCGATCTTCTCGCGGTCTTTGTTGAGACCGGCAAGCTTTACTTTGCTCGATTCGATGCGCTTCTCTAACTCAGCGATTTGCTGATTGATTGCATTCATCTCTTCGCGAGTGACTTCTTCCTTCTCGGTGAACTCGTCGAGAAGCTCCCGCAACATCTCGGGATTGATAGCGACCATAGAAAATTAGCTCCTAGATTTCAAGATTATCCATGAAAATTGAAAACCATCCACATATCAAGTTCTTACCACTTCGCAGAGAATTAAATCTACAAGTATTAAAACACGCTTAGCTGAATGCTTCAAAACAATACCGAAGATGGTGTCATTTTAAATGAAAAAGAGAAGACCTGGTGGTCTTCTCTGCACATTAGGCCTATCAACTTAACCAGCTGCCTCGTCTCCATTCAAACGAGCATAATTTTTAGTTTCCTGCACCATCGACGAGAAGAGCCACATACAAAGCTGGTCTAAGGTCTCAACCGGAGGATTACTGTCTTGCATACGCCACATCATTCCTTGCTCGGTAATGCGTACCTGAATCGTAGCCAGTGGCGGATAATCATTCTCAGTGCGGCTTAAGGCCATGACTTTACTGGTCGGAACAATGAAAGCTTCAACAACATCGTCGCAGCCTCGCACAACCAATGAGCAAAGCTTGGTAGAGAAACGGCAGCGGAAGTAAGTTTTGGTTTCTTCGGCTTCGCGGAAGCGGTTATATCTGGTCACTTCAGTGACGTCGCCAGAAATTGAACCGGTGACATGCAAATCAGTACCGTTGGCTACTTGGTTAAACTCATACATATAACGCTGTAGCAGGCCATAAATTTTGTCGACAAGAATAGCGATGCCCGACTTGTAGATCGACTCGCGATAAACCTCTTGTAAATGGCAGCCGCGCTGGTCGGCTAAAAACTGCAACGACTCTTGCTTGAGCTGCGACATCCAGTCTTGGCCCTGAGCAACAGGCTCAGACTCGTGATATACCAGAATTTGCTCTGAGACAGCGACCGACCAATCAGCCTGGGTACCAGGTTGTGGAGCAATCGCACCATTGGCGAACATAGACCTGTCAACGGCCCGACCAGGCGCTGGTTGAGCTTGCTGTGCGGGATTGCCCGGATTGCCGTCTAGAAACTTACGTTCCTTTCCCGACTTATTCGGTGGTCTACCGTCGTTTTTTCCGAACATAACAAACAAGGCCTCCATGCCAGCCTAGTCTGGTATGCCCAGTTTTAGCTGAATTAAATCTCTTCACAACCGATTCCAGAGCCGCAATCAAAGTAATTTTGGCTAGATTTGATTAATTATCGCTTCCAGCTGAAAACTTCCTCAAGCGCGCTGCAAATATCTCACCATCTGAGTGTACTCGTTCAGATCAGAAGACGTCTGTTGCAAATCGGCACCATCGGCATAAACATGCACGAGTGGCTCAACAGCATCAGGCAAAATCAAGACCCAATGATCAGGCCTAGTCTGAATCTTCACGCCATCCAAGAGTTCCATTGGCCGGTCGTGATGTTTTTCCACAAGCAGTCTCATGACGCGACCTTTGCGTTCCCAAGGGCAATGGACCGAATCAACTTGGTAGTAGAGCGGCGGTAAATCGGTCACTGCTTGATGCAAAGTGCGACCTTGATAAGTCAAATGCTCAAGCACTTGCCCCACCGCAAACATAGCGTCATAGCCATTTTGGAACTCTGGGAAGATAAAGCAGCCGTTGGCACTACCGCCAACCACAGCTTCTTCAAGACGAGCAGTGGTGCTACCAATCTCAGTCTCCGAGGCCTTACAGCGAACGACCTTACAGTTGTAACGCGAAGCAATGCGCTCGACTATAGAGCTTGAGTTGACTGGCACAACAATTGAACGGCCAGGCTTATCACGCAGAATAATATCAGCCACTGTGGCCAATAAGAGCTCACCACGGATAACTTGACCGGTCTCATCAACCAAGGTCATTTGCTCACCGTTTCGTCCAATTTGCACACCTAGATCGGCGTTCAAAGCTTTGACCACATCAGCCAATTGCTTGCGCATGGTGATGCGCTCTTCTTGCTTAGGTGGAGTATTGCGGATAGACGAGTTGAGCACCACAGTCTCAATACCAAGCTGTCCTAACAAATCTGGCAAAAGTACGCCAGTTTCAGCCATGGCATAGTCGATTACGGCTTTTGGAGCGTGAGTTGCCAGGTTACCGGTCTTGGTCACACGGGTGTAGTTTGTCCCTGGAACTATACAGAAAGGCACTTTGTCTTCTTCGAAGACTTGTCCTTTGACGTGGTTGAGAAACTCGTCAACATAATATTCTCGAACACGGCTGGGGAAAGAAATTGTGCCGACATCAGCCGGTGAGCAACGCGGAAAATCTTCTTTAAAGAAAGTACTTTCAATCTTGCGTTCCATCGACTTAGTGATAGCCACACCTTGCGAGTCGAAGAACTCAATGGTTATTTTCTCGATTTCTCTTTGCGAGACGCGCACGTGTACCAAACCAGCTGCCCTCTGTGTTTTCACATAATGGCGCGAAATTGGTAGAGACATTGACTCAAGGTTCTGAACTTCAATTCCGACCGAGACTAGACCAGAGACAATGGTGCGGCTAATCATTTGACTAACTTTCCAATAGTCACGACTGACCAATACCGGCCCACCCTTAAGAGTGGCGCCATAGGCCGCAGCCAAGTTAACGGCAAACTCTGGAGTAATCTCTACGTTAGCCAGACCACGCACACCGTGTGCACCAAATAAGGTGCGGGGTGCTCGGGTGCCCCAGATAAGTGAGCTCAGAACTTTGGCACCAGAATCGACATTTTTGTCAGGCCAGATGCGCACATCAGGGTTGACTGATGCTTCTTGTCCGATCGAAGAGTTGTCACCAATAATCGCCCCTTCAAGGAGAGAGGCAGAGCTATGAATAGTCGAATTATTACAAACAACGCAGGCTCTGAGAGCCGCTTTAGCCCCGACATAGACATTAGACCAAATAACAGGTTGCTTCAATGTCGCCTTTTCTTGTACCACAACATTGTCACCAAGGGTGGTGTGGGGCGAAATCTCAGTTTCACGACCGATACGACAATTTTTGCCGATCATTACCGGTGCTTCAAGCTTGACTGAAGAATCTATCTGAGTACCCTGACCGACCCAAACGCCTGGTTGAATCTGGGGCAAATCGATTTCTACATCAACAAGACCATCAAGCACATCTTTATGAGCTTGACGGTAAACAGCTAAGTTTCCGATATCGCACCAATAGCCGTCGGCAACGTAGCCGTACATAGGCTCATTGCGCAAGAGCAACAGAGGGAACAAGTCGTTAGAGAAATCTTGCTCACGGCCCATGACGATATAGAGCAAAACTTCTGGCTCAAGAATATATGTACCGGTGTTAACTGTATCTGAGAAAATCTCGCTGGCACCGGGCTTTTCAACGAAGCGCTGAATGCGCTGATCGCTGTCGCAGATAACCACACCATAATCGAGTGGATTTTCTACACGCTTCAAAATCAGAGTTGCTTTTGATTTCTTTTCTTTGTGAAATTTGAGAGCAGCCGATAAGTCGATATCGGTCAGACTGTCGCCTGAAATTACAACAAAAGTAGAGTCGAGGTGGTCTTGCACCATCTTGACGCAACCGGCTGTACCAAGCGGTTTTCCTTCTTCAATTGAATAGCTGATATTGGCACCGAAATCAGTACCGTCGGCGAAGTGATCGCGAATGGCATCAGGCAAATAGTGCAGGGCGAAGATGATATCGCGGAAGTCGTGCTTCTTCAGCAAATTGACTACATGTTCTGCCATTGGCTTGTTGCCAACCGGCACCATCGGCTTGGGTAAGTTACAGGTCAATGGCCTTAGTCTAGTTCCGGAACCACCAGCCATGATTACCGCTTTCATATAACCTCCTAAACCTCAGACCTAAACTGAATAACCTGAATTTTCGAACTAGCGCTTCGCTTTCACAGCTGCAACCGACTTAACGTCTTTGCTGTCTTTCGTCACCACTTCTGCATTGGCTTTCTGCATGTTGGCTTCGTTCAAGACTTTTTGATAAACCTCATATGTACGGCTGGCAATCACTTTCCAGTTGTAGATATGTTTTACTTTGTCGTAACCAGTCTCGCGCAAACGCTGAGCTAACTCAGGATTCCGCAGTACTTGGAGCAAGCCCCAAGCTAGTGAAGAAGCATCGCCAGCATAAGTGGTGACGCCAGTTTCCATGTTCTCGACGAAGTCTTTCAAGCCACCAACGTCAGAAGTAACAACAGGTACTTGGGCTGCCATTCCTTCTAAAGCAACAATACCGAAAGGCTCATAGAGACTAGGAATACAAACAACGTCGGCACACTTATAAAGCTGTAGCAATTCTTCGTCGCCGACATAGCCTAAGAAGTGACAATTTTCGCCAACGCCGCTTTGCCAAGCTTGACGCTTCAAATCTTCAAGGTAGTAGCCGGTGCCGACCATTAAGAACTGAGTACCTGGTCTTTCAGAAAGCACACGGGGAGCGGCATCAAGCAAAACCTGTACGCCTTTCTCGCGCACCATGCGACCAACATAGAGAATAATTTGCTCTTGGTCGCGGGCATAGCGGCTGCGCATCGGATGATTGTTGAATTCAAAATCAAAGACATCAGGGTCTGTGCCATTGGGAATGATCACAATTTTGTCTGAAGGCATCTTGAATGAGCGCTGCAACTCTTCGTGCATCGAATTAGAGTTGACGATAACTTCCCAGGCTTCGAAAGTAAGGCGCCACTCCATTTGGTGAATGTAGGCTTGCATATCATTGTGAATGCCGTGCATACGGCCCGATTCTGTGGCATGCATGGTGGCAACGAATGGGATACCAAAGCCGCTTTTCATTACCCAGGCAGCGTCAGCTACCATCCAGTCGTGAGCATGAATAATGTCGAAGGGTGTCTGTCTATGAATCTGGATGGCATATTGCAGCAAACCAAAATTGAGACGATTGACCCAGCTGAGAAAATCAGGAGTGGTATCAGTTTGCGTTTTTACGCGGTGAATATGTACACCGTCGGCAATCTCATGCTCTGCTTGGCCAGGGTGATCGGCAGTTACTACGTGAACCTCGCAGCCAGTCTTGACAAGCTCTCGCGACAGGGCCCAAACCACACGGGCTAATCCACCAATAACCCGGGGTGGATATTCCCAGGACAGCATTAAAACTCGCTTCGGCACCAATATTCCCTCATAACTTCCAACTAGTATCTGGCTTTAATATCTAGCCACATTTTCGCTCAACTTATTCACTGGCTAGCGGACGACTTAAAAGCGCCATAATAGCGCCAGCGGGCGTCGAATTTCCCTTAAGTGTGGACTCTACTTGCTCTGCTATGGGCAGCTCCAATCCTAGTCTTTTAGAAAGTTCACAAACCGCCTCGGCCGTTGGTACCCCTTCTGCCACAGAGCCCAGCTCTTCAAGGATGAGAGCGAGAGCTTTGCCACGAGCAAGCTCAAAGCCAACTCGATAGTTGCGCGATAAAGGGCCTGAGCATGTAGCAAAGAGATCGCCCATGCCTGCTAGACCGGCCATGGTCTGAGGCTTTGCGCCCAGCCTGACAGCCAGTCGGGTAATTTCAGCTAGGCCCCGGGTCAACAATGAAGCTTTGGCGTTAACACCTAATGAAAGGCCATCGCAGGCACCAGCGGCAATTGCAATGACATTCTTGAGAGTGCCGCCCAATTCGATGCCGACAGGATCATCGCTGGCATAGACGCGAAACTTTGGTGCCGAGAGCTGACTTTGCAGCGAGCGGGCTAAGGCGATATCGGTTGAAGCCACCACCGAAGCAGTGGGCAGGCCTCCTAATACTTCGTCGGCCAGATTTGGTCCGGAAAGCGAAGCCACCCCACAGCCAGGAACAACCGCAGTCAAAACTTCGCTCATTCTTAGCTGGGTGCCCAGCTCTAGACCTTTGGTGGCACTGACCAGAACCGGCAGTGCGCGCTCCCGTGAAGGGGCTAATAGAAAAGCGGCTACAGCAGTTGCCAGTTCCCGCATCGACTGCGAATTACAGGCAAACACTATGAGGTCGGTGTCAGCCAAGGCTTCTTCGAGCGAACTGGTGATGACCACATCGCTAGGGATGTGATGGGCTCGGGGTTTCTCCATCAAGCGAGTGGTTGACAGTTTCAAAGCACCGGCTTGGTTGCGGCAGTAAACCTTTACTGGTCGGCCGCCGTGACACCATAGGTGAGCCAGAGTCAGCCCCCAGGAGCCTGCACCAAGAATTGTTACCGATCGCTTTTCTACGTTTCTTTCCATATTTCCAACAAAAAACTGGCCCCAAGAGTAAATGCTAATAATAGCCTCTTGGCTTTACTTTGCTGGATTGAGAAGGGCTTGAAAATAAGCGATTTATTTGGAGACCGAATTCATTTCTTCGCGGAAAGTCACTGCACAGTTGCGACCGGCAGCCTTGGCCTCTTGTAAAGCGCGAAAAGCTGATTTAACCCAGCTCTCAACAGTCATGGTCTTAGCATCAAGAATGGCGATACCTGATGAACAAGTGGCATAGAAGCCGGCATGAGAAAGGGTGGAATGCTGAATAGCGGCAAAATCGGCCACTAAGCGCGAAGAGAGCAATTGCGCTTCATTTTCATCAAGACCTTCAGCAATGATGGCAAATTCATCCCCAGCATAGCGTCCGATAATATCTGACTGACGCAGCCGTCGTCGCAAAAGCATCGATAGAGCAACAAGAACTTTGTCGCCGCCAGGATAACCATGACGCTCATTAATAGAGCGGAAATAATCAATATCAAGCAAGATCAAAACAGTAAAACCAGCGTGCCGCTTACGCTGAGCGATAACAGCTTGAGCCTGTTCCATAAAAGTAGTGTGATTGAGCAGACTGGTCAATCCATCACGGTGCAAAAGTGTTTTGAGAAAGCGGGCTCGCTCTAAGCGCGACGAAACAGAACTGAGCAAAAGTGCCGGTGGTACCGGCTTAACTAGGTGATCATCACCGCCTGCTCGGGCGCTTTCGATGCGAGCATCAATTTGGCCCTGAGTAGTCAAAAACAAAATTGGCAAGGTGGCATGGCGCTCGTCTTGGCGCACGTAGCGCGACAATTCATAGCCGGTCATACCAGGCAGCATGACATCGAGCAAAACCAAATCGGGTTGGAATGCCGACATATATGATTCAAAGTTTTTAGGATCAGTACAAGTGCGAACCTGATAGCCTGCCGATTCTAAAAATGCTCGAATGAATGCAGCTTGGTCAGGGTCGTCTTCAACCGAGAGAATACGCGGTGTTTCTTGATAGCGCTTATCAAGCAAATAGCGGAGGCGACGGAACATAGACTTGGTATCAATAGGTTTTTCAAAGTGGGCGTCGGCACCACAGTGAATAGCTCGTACTTTGTCTAAGAAACCGGTTTGCTTAGAGACAATAATGATGGCCATTTCATCGCCACCAGGCATGGCCCGAATGCGCTCAACCAGCTCATAGGCATCACCATCGGGCAAAGGAATTTCAAGTATCATCCCTTCGGGCATGCGGCGTTCAAGCTCACTGAGTGTGCCTGCAAATGAACGACAGCTACGGAAGTTAAAGTCGTTTTCTTCGACCATTTTCTTCAGTGATTCAAGGTCTTTTTGATCGTCATCAATTACTAGAACTTCTTGCCGTCCAGCAGTAGCAACGGTTCTAACTTTGCCAAGGTTGGTTGTTTCTGGTGCTTCGTCTCCACCAGTGAACTGGGTCGAAAGTTCTTGCAGCAAAGCCTGCATGCGCTCTAAATCGCCTTTAGAAGCAGGTCCGCTCTGGCGAGTGATCACCTCACATAGCTTCTCGCCTTCAACCCCGAGAGCTGAGACGCGCTGAAATCCGTACATACTGCCCGAGCCAGCTAACCAGTGGTAGTGGCGGCTGAGCTGCTGAGCGTAGTCTTTGTTTTCAGGATTAGACAATAGCTTAGTAAAAAGCTCAATAATCTGCGCAAGACGATCGGTTGAACGTTGCACATACTGACTTTTAAGTTCTGAAAAGGTTTCCTGCCAGGAAGCCATGCCTTTATCTAACCTTGTTATGAAGTGGTATCTAGAATCGCTTTCATCTGTGTCGCCAACACAGTTGGGTCGAATGGTTTAGTAAGAATGCCCCGTGCGCCCATGCGTTTTAGTCTTTCAATTTCAGACGTCATCGCCTTGGCCGTGAGAAAAATCACTGGAATATTGCGCGTACGATCATTACTGCGAAGGGCCTCAAGTGTACTGGGGCCATCCATTATTGGCATCATCATATCGAGCAAAATTACATCGGGTTGTTCTGCCGCCGCCTTGTTTACTCCATCTTGGCCATTCTCGGCCTCAATTACTTCTAAGCCACCAAGAATAGTTAGGCTCATACTTGCAATCGAACGGGTATCTTCTTCATCGTCAATGATGAGAACTCTCATTGTCTCTCCTAAGTTTTCTTCTTCTTAAAGCCAACCATAAACGCCATTGCCATTAGACTCTTAATACCCACTATCGCTTTACTTCACCTACTTTCTTATTTGGGGGCTTTATTTGCCAGCCGATTTGAGAATTTCTTTGATTTGATCCGAAAGTTTGAGGGGATCAAAAGGCTTAGTAATAACGGCTAGCGCCCCAAGTTTTTTCATTTCTTCAAACTCAGGAAACATGCCTTTTGTCGTGCAGAAAATCACCGGCACTTCGGCCGTTTCTGGTATCTCCCGCAGACTTGCTAACGTCTTTGTGCCGTCCATATCGGTCATACAAAGATCAAGCAAAATTACATCTGGCACGTCGCTACGCGCCATCTCAATGCCCTCCTTGCCAGAGCAGGCCTCCGCCACAGTGTCGCCGCCTAACAAACCAAGGCAAGAGCTAGCGACTGTGCGAAAGTCCTCCTCGTCGTCAATAATGAGAACTTTCATAATAGACACTTCATAGTAAAAATGATCTCCAGATACTAAATTTCGAACTGAGATTCGTTCAGTAAAATCTGAACGCCACCATTCAACAGACCAACCTATCTACACAGCCTGATTGGACTGCATAGCGGACGCAGGCTCAAGTACCTGAATCTGCTGCTTTGGGAGATTTTGCGCCTTAGGAATGCGGAACCAGAAGGTAGAACCTTTTCCTTCTTCTGACTCAACACCAATAGTTCCTCCATGTTGTTCGACGATACCCTTACAAATGGCTAGACCCAGACCTGTACCACCTTTCTTCTTGGCGTCAGAGGCCTCAACCTGCTGGAACCTTTGGAACAATCTGTTCTTAAAGCTCTCCGGAATACCGCGGCCTCTATCTGTCACGTGCACTTCGATAAAGCCGCCAGGAATCTCAGCCGAACTGACAGTAACAGCCGCACCTTTCGGTGAGAATTTGACGGCGTTAGAGATCAAGTTAACTAGAACCTGCACCAATCTATCACCATCAGCATGAACAATTTCTGCACTCGGTTTCATATCGAGTAGCACACCATTATTGGCGGCAAATGTGTTCACGGCTTGCTCAGAACGCTCGAAGATTGAGGCCACTGCTACATCGACAAGTTCCATATCGAGCTTGCCAGCCTCGAGTTTTTCTACATCGAGGATATCATTAATCAGACCAATTAGACGAATAGTGTTGCGTTCAGCAATGTTTACTACTTTCTTGGCTTGATCTGGCAGAGCGCCCATGGCACCAACTGCCAATAGTGTAAGCGAGCCACGAATAGAAGTAAGTGGAGTACGCAATTCGTGAGATACAGTTGAAACGAACTCTTTCTTCATGCGCTCTACTTCTTTGCGCTCAGAAACATCGAGAACGTTAGCCATAAATCTGACCGCACCATCTGGTGAAACAAATTCGGTCAAAGAAATTTCTACAGGGAAATCTTCGCCATTGGCTGATAAGCAATCAAATTCACCAATGCGGTTAAGAGCCTTAGTGAAGAGTGTTTCCATAAACGATTGGCGATCGTTAGCATCACTGACCGAGAAATGTCTCGCATCAGCAAACAGTGACATCACGTGGCGGCCTAGCATTTCGTGGCTGCGAGTGGAGAACATTGACTCTGTGCGCGGGTTAATAGATTCAATTAAACCGTCGCGAGTAATAATGATCAAACCTACCATCATATTATTGATGATGTTTCGAATACGAGCTTCGTTGGCCTTAATCGCTTCTTCAACCAACTTACGTTGAGTAATATCGTGGGCGACGCAGAACAGGGCTCTATCTTTTTCTGACCAGTCTGCCGACCACAAGACGTTAACCATACTGCCATCGCGCTTCTTCACGCGGTTTTCAAAGTTTACTTTACTAGTAGCACCACGCACCGATCGTACAGCCCGAATGGTATCAGGCACATCTTCAGGCATAATCACTTCAATAAAGCGGCGCCCCATCAGTTCATCAGGATAGAAGCCCCAGCTCTCATACGAAGCAGGGTTGACGGCGACGAATTTGCCATCCATATCAATAGAACAAATAACGTCAGCAGCATTTTCAATAACAGCTCTTTCTTTGCGGCTGGCTTCTGCTAACGCTTCAGCCATGCTACGGAAAGCGTCATCTAGCTGGGCAATTTCATCATTGCCACTCAGTGGTGGTCGCAATTTCTGACCACGAGCCAATCTGAAGGAGTTATCTGTAACAGTGCTAAGACGGGTTGAAATGCTACGCAAGAAATAATACAAGAGCAAGAAGGCTATACCGATGTTGAGTACAACACCGAAGACCAAGAACATTTTGACTGCGGCCCTAGATCTATTCTGTTGCTCGGGGCTCTCGCTTTCGATTTTTCTTTCATCTTCGGTCAAGCCTTTCAATTCATCTTGCAATTGGTCAGCCAATTGACGAATCTGCTTGTACATGTGCCTGGCTCTAAACTGAGCCACATCCACGCGGTTATCATCAATGGCCGCTTTTGCTTCACCGAGAATTTTCAAACCGTCTGACGTGATCGTTTGCAGTCGTCCTAAGATCAACTGCTGCTTGTCGTTATCACCAACTAAACCCTTCAACTCTTGTAAGTCGAGGGGAATTTGGCGCACGATTTTATCGTATCTATCAGAGAACAAGGGGCTCTTGGTGATACTGTAACCGCCCATGGCTACACCGGCATCGTAGAACAACTTAGATAGAGCGTTGGCCTGCGAAATGATGGCTTTAGATCGAACTTGCCTTTGCACTTCCACTTCGGCTTGTTGCAATAGCACAGACAAAACAATCAAGAACACAAGTTCAAAGACGAGCGGAACCAGAACGAGAATAAATCCCTTATGCGAAATCTTAAGTTGAAGATTGAGTCGCATTAACTGTTCCTATCAAAGTGAATTATTAGAAGTCGGTGAATCATTGTCAATTTCAGCCTTAGCCTCACCAAGAAGTTTTACACCTTTGGCTGTAATCGTTTGCAAGCGGCCGACAATCAGCTGCTGCTTTGGGTTATCCCCAACTTCTGATTTTAGTTCTGCCAAATCAATAGGAATCTGCCGCACAATCTTGTCATATCTATCAGCAAATAGCGGGCTCTTAGTGATGCTGTATCCGCCCATGGCGACTCCAGCATCGTAAAACAACTTAGATAAACTATTAGCTCGAGTAATTATGGCTTTTGACCTAATCTGCTTCTGTACTTCAAGCTCTGATTGCTGCATCAGCACAGATAAACCGATCAAGAAAAACAATTGAAAGACAAGCGGAACTAGGACCAGGATAAATCCCTTTTGCGAAATCTTTAGTTGAAGATTGGTTCGCATTGTTTAAGCCTTAGGGAGTTTTGTTTGGATTGAGGAGAGCTTCTTTGATCTTGCGCAACTTCTCGCGGTCGAGACTGTAGCCGTTGCCAAAATCAATGCTGGCGGGTGCGGCAGTGGTGGAACCAGCAGCAGTAGGTGCAACCGGTGCCACTGTCCCAGTTGGAGGATTGTTGCCGCTTGAGACCGGCGGCACATAGGTCGGAGCCGCGGCAGCTGGTCTTTGCTGATAAGTGGGCTGATAGCTTGAAGTTGAAGACGGTGTCGAGCGACTAGGCTGGTCGGAGGCCAAATCATTGAGTATCTGCTTGGTCTCATCGTCGATCATGACATCGGCCTCACTGTCGCCGCGTTTATAGCCCATGGGCAAGCCAAAGTAGTTAGCCGGAATAGGACAAGTCTTCTGATAATAAGTGTCGAGCATAGAACTAAGAGAGCCAGAACTATTGACGTAGCTCACTTTGAGGGGAAACATATGGGTGTCAGGAAGACCATAGGCCTTAGCTAACATCTTTGAAATACGCCCAGGAACAGCGATATCGTCCGAAATCCAACAATCGGCGTGCCTGATAGCCGCATGCTTGGCCACCCTTGGCCCACCACCATTCATGGTGTACTGGGTAGCCGATAGCCCAGCAACCTTTTGTGAACCGGCTTTGGCCCAATTGCGGTCTGACATATCTTGACCGTTTCCGGCAGTCTTCCTGTCTAGGTCAGCCATCCACTTGTCGAAAGTAGTGCTGTAATACATTCTGGTCTTGTCGTTATAGAGGGCGACATTCCAATCAGGGGCGCAAGTGACAATATTGATGCCACGTGAGGGGCTGACCAATTTAAGGCCACTGCCGCTGATGTAAATGTATTGGTCGCCGAACTTCTCAGACTTTTGGGTCAAGACCCAGCCCTTTTCGTCGGCCATTGCTGGCGCACTTGAGAAACCGCTGCAAAACGAAGCGGCACAAAGGCTAACAGCTAAACAAAGTATTGATGAAAAACGCATGTTCAAGAAACCGCAGGAACTGAGACCGATGAAGCAGTTTATCTATTAATGACAATGCTCCACCATTTTTTTACCCGCTTCATAGCCAATAGAAACAGATTTATCAGAATGTCAGCCCATTGGCTCTATTTATTGGAGTTTTTAAGGCTGTAATCGCCCCAGGTAGTCACATTTTTCTCGGTAACATCAAAGCGGCAATTACCAAATTTAAAAGTGTACTGATTATCAAAAAGGCAAAGACCATGACTGATGCGGTAGACGGTGTTGCTGGAGCATTATTTGCTGGAGTCAAAGTCTGCATCTCTTGCTGCAACTCTTCAGAAAACTCTCTCAGTCCCTTATACATATGACGACTGCGATGCTGACCTACATCGGCGCGGCTGTCATCGATGGCGCCCTTGGCCTGCTCCATCGTTTTCAGGCCTTCAAGAGCAGCACTTTCCACCCGAGCAAAAATAGCTTGCTGCTTAGAGTCGTCGATAAGAGTTTTCAAATGGCGCAATGTACTTCGCAATTCTTCCGCAATTTTCAGATATCGTTCGGCAAACATCGGGCTCATCGAGATACTGTAACCGCCGATGGCTACTCCAGCATCGTTGAACAACTTCGTAACCTGATTGCACTCAACGACTATTTCTCTGTCTCGAATTTGCTCTAAGCGCTCATTATCGACTTGCTTAAAAGCTAAGCCAATAGCGAAGAGCAAAACGATATTGAGCAGAGCAGCACACAGTATCAGTGCATGATTTCGCGGCATCTAAACCTTCTTACCCAACCGTGTGCGTGGATCAAGGGCATCTCGCAGACCATCACCCAAGAAGTTGAACGAAAGTACTGTCATGAAAATAAAAAGCGATGGAAAGAAAATGAGATGAGGATGAGCCCTCAATGAGCGCCAGCCGTCTGATGCCAGAGTGCCCCAACTGCAAGCGGGTGGCGACAAGCCTAAGCCGATAAAGCTCAGAGTCGATTCAGAGAGGATTGCCGAAGGCACGGTAAAAGTAAGTGCAACGATAATAGGACCGATAGCATTAGGCAAAAGATGTTTGAAAACAATATTCAAACCTGATTGGCCTTGAGCCCGAGCCGCTTCTATGAACTCTTCATTCTTCAGTTGCAAAAATTGAGCGCGCACCAGTCTCGCTGTTCCCATCCAACTAACCAAACCAAGAGCGATGAGAATACCAACGGTGCCGCGACCAAGCAGCACGCCTATAAGTATCATCACCAGCAGGTCAGGCAGCGAATAAGCAATATCAACGCCGCGCATCAAAAGGGTGTCGACTTTACCGCCAAAGTAGCCAGAGACAGCACCATATAAGGTGCCAATTAAAAAGGCAACAGCGGCAGTGGTCAAGCCAATGGCAATAGAAAGTCTAGCGCCATAAACTATGCGAGAGAGCAAGTCACGCCCCAATTCGTCGGTGCCCATCAAATGTTGACTGCTTGGCCCAGCGAGAAAATCAGATGAAGTTTGATCAAACGAGTAAGGGCTTAAACTAAAACCCATCCACGAAAGCAATGCCACTAAACAAATGGCAGCTATAACCCAGAAGGCAAAGTAGGCAGTGGGTATGCGCTTCAAACGAGCAATAACACTTTGATCAAGTGGCTTGACTGCTATTGGCTTTGAGCTGTCTAGAGTTTGCATCGAATCATCACCTAGTCTTCTATGCGCATGCGCGGATCTAAAATTTGATAGGCCACGTCAACGAATGTGTTGGCAATGATCAACAGCACTGCAAAAACCAGTGTGGTACCAAGAATGAGATCGTAGTCGCGGTTCATCACCGCCGTGATAAAGAAGCGGCCCATACCAGGAATGGCATAGATATACTCAACCACGAATGAACCGGTTATGACGATAGCGGTGAGCGGTCCAAGGACAGTGACCACCGGAATGAGAGAGTTACGCAATATATGTTTGGTCACTGTGGACCACTGCGAGAGCCCTTTAGAGCGCGCCGTGCGCACCCAGTCTTTCTCTACGATTTCAAGCACTGAAGCACGAGTCAGACGAGCTAAGTAAGCCGCTGGTGAAAAGGCCAAAGTTACCGCCGGTAGTACCACATGCCAGGGTGACTCCCAGAGACCGACAGGCAGTACTCTAAGTTCTATGGCAAAGACAAAAATAAGCGTGGCACCGATGACAAAGCCTGGTACCGAGATACCAAGGGTCGATAAGAACATGGCGATAACATCTTCTTTGCGACCGCGACAGACAGCTGCTACAGCACCAAGTGGTACTCCAATAAGCACTGCTAGAGTTAGACTTATGGTACCCAGTTGTAATGAAACAGGAAAGGCGTCAGACAAAATATCGTTGACCGTGCGGTTGACATATTTGTACGAAACCCCAAGATCGCCCTGAGCTAAACGACCTAAATAAAGGAAGTATTGCTCAGGCACAGGCTTATCGAGATGATACTTGGCATTGAGGTTAGCAATGATCTCGGGTGGCAGGTTCTTATCGGCGTCGAACGGTCCACCTGGCACGATGCGCACTAAAACGAATGTTAGCGACGCCACCACAAGTAGTACCGGTATAGCCAAAAGAATTCGTTTCAAAATCAAAGCAATCATTGTGTACCTACTTCGACAGCCTTGAAGAACTGCAAATCAAGCGGGTTGATGGCGATTCCTTTGACCCATGGTTTAACCATAATATTCTGGGTTGCTAAAAATGTCGGCACAATCGGCACGGCTTCGCGGCAAAGCATAACATCGGCTTGGCGATAAAGATCGGCTCGTTTCTTAGTGTCTAACTCGCCTTCAGCCGACTGAATTAATTGATCGTACTTGGGGCTCCACCACTTGGTGTCATTGTTGCCGCAGTCTTTAGTAAAGAGATTCATAAAAGTCTCAGGGTCAGGGTAGTCTGCCCCCCAAGAGTTGCGAAACATAGGCGGGGCGTCTTTGCGCACGGTCGCCAAATAGACTTTCCATTCTTGGTTCACTAGTTCAATTTCAATACCAAGGTTGCGCTTCAACTCATCTTGAGTGGCCTCAACGGTTAAGCGCACATCATCGCGATTGGGATAGAGCAATTCGGCCTTGGGAAAGCCCTTGCCGCCAGGATAACCAGCCTGGGCCAAGAGGGCTCGAGCCTGTACTGGGTCAAATTTCAAACCAGAATCGGGTGAGTACCCTGGTAGCGCCGGTGGTATCCAGCTTGTTGCCGGCCGCTCGCCGCGCCTCAAAATGCGAGGGAATACCGAGCGGTCAATGGCCATAGCCACTGCTTTTCGCACAAGTGGATCGGTGAACGGTTTCTTGCTGACATTGAAGGCTAAGTAGTTTGCTCGCAACAGCGGTAAGTTTTTGTACTCTGGAGAATTGCGGTAGCGCTCGACGTCTGGTGTAGAGAAGCTGCGGTTGTCGATGAAGTCTAGTTCATCATTTTCATAGAGAGCGAAAGCAGTAGAAGCTTCTGGCACCATAAACATCTTGACTAGCTTCACTTTTGGTGGCCCATCAAAATATTGGGGGTTAGCACTTAATTCCATTTTGTATTCATGCTGCCAGCGCGTCAGCTTGAAAGGCCCGTTGGTGACGAAGTTTTCAGGCTCGGTCCAGCGGTCGCCAAAGCGTTCGACCACATCTTTGCGCATGGGAAAACTGACGCAAAATGCAGTGAGGTATATAAAGTAGGCGGCCGGTTTGGAAAGTCTTACTTCAAAAGTATGCGAATCGATTGCTTTGATGCCAAGCAGATCTGGATTCTTCAATTTGCCAGTGTTGTAATCGCGAGCATTGACGACATCGTAAAGAAAGAATGCGTACTGTGCAGCCGTGGCCGGATTGAGCAAACGCTTCCAGGCATACTCGAAATCATAAGCTGTGACGGGCTTTCCGTCGGTCCAGCGCAAATCATCTCTTAAATGAAAAAGATAGCGCTTGCCATCATCTAGAACTTCCCAACTTTTGGCGCAAGACGGCGCGCAGGTAAGCTCATTGGTGTATTGGGTCAGGCCGACCATAAGGTTGGAAACTACATCAAATGATGTCGAGTCGGTAGCAGTATGCCAGTCAAGACCGGGTGGTTCAGTACCAAGATTTACTCGCAGTACACCAGGCTCAAAACGGCTCCTAGCCTTGGTGCAGGCGGTAAGTGACAAAATGCTCACCATAACGAGCAAGACAAGGAAGCCCTGCCCAAGCCCCTTGGCGAGGCGCCATATTAAGATTCTGTCATCGCTTTTCGCATCGCTACTTTTTGTCATCGCCTTTATTTTAGCTTTATTGACAGTTTTTCGAACTCTTGGATATACTTCCCTTGACGCCTCCGAGGAGGCTTCTTTTTTCTGTCTTGTTTTTGACGGCAAGACAGGTGTTTGGAGTTATTGTCATGGCGAAGAAAGACGACCGCATCATCATCACATTGGCTTGTGGAACTTGCAAAAGACGCAACTACACAACCATGAAAAACAAGAAGAATGATCCGGAAAGATTGAACTTGGAAAAATATTGCAAGTTCTGTCGCAAGCACGTTGAACACAAAGAAACCAAGAAATAAAGGCTCGTCCTTTTTTTCTAATTTCTGTTGATTCACTGATTGCGAAAGTACAAATAAAAAGTACGAGGGGCCGCTCCGGCGGCCGCGAAACGCGCCCTTAGTTAAATGGTATAACGTGGGTCTCCAAAACCTTTGTTGAGGGTTCGACTCCTTCAGGGCGCGAATTCAATATAAATCTAAACCTACTTTAGAAAAAATAGGCTCTTAGATAAAGCGGATGGCTTGATACAGATGGCAAATAAGGAACAGGACAGCTCAACAGGTCAAGTGGTCAAAGCTAAGGAGCAATCCGTGTCCACCACCAAACCTGAAAAGCAAGAAGAGAAAAAACACTCACTGATCGTGGGCGTTGGTCAATTCCTTAAAGAAGTCGCCATCGAGCATCGCAAGATTACGTGGCCCGACAACAAACAAGTCGTACGCGAGACCTGGAGTGTGTTATTCCTCGTCACGGCGATAACGCTGGTTGTTCTTGGCATCGACTGGGTGTTGGGTAACGTTATTTTTGGACCAATTGAGCACTGGGCTCGCTTGCACGGAGCCGGCTTAGGCCGGGGCTAATACCTAAATAAGGTAGAAGCGCTGAAAAAAAGGGATGGCGATATGGCTTTCATAAAGACAGACGGACAACGACGCTGGTTCGCAGTGCAAACCGCCTCCGGTCACGAAAATAAAGTGAAGGAGCACATCGAAAAGCGCATCGTCACTATGGGCGCTCAAGATCGCATCTTCGGCGTAATCGTGCCTGAGAAAATGGTGACCAAGGTCAAAGATGGCAAGCGTATTGAGAAACGTGAACGGGAATATCCTGGTTACGTTTTTGTCGAAATGATTCTTGATGATGACTCTTGGAGAGTAGTTCGCGAAGCTCCAGGTGTAACGAAATATGTGGGCGCCGGAAAGAAACCAACGCCAGTTCAAGACGCTGAAATGCGCAAAATTCTCAGACGCCAAATGGCAATGACAGGCCTGAAAGGCAAGAAACCAGCGGCCATCGATGTTAAGGTCGGCGACTACGTACGCATCACAGGCGGACCGTTTGCAGACTTTACAGGAGAGGTCACAGAAGTCAACCTCGAAAGAGAACGCATCAAAGCTTCTGTCATCATCTTCGGTCGCGCTACACCAGTTGAACTCGAGTTCAACCAGGTTATAAAAGTGTAAATGTGGTGGACTAAGTCCCCCATCTACCATATGATCGATATTTCGCGCATTTCTATCGATCGTCTTCCCCAGAAGCCGGCCATAGAGACTGCAGTACTCATCTCAAACAGTTCATCTTAATTAGACAGACATAGGACCGAGAAAAGTGAAAAAGGTTGTTGGAAAAATCAAGTTGCAAATTACCGCAGGGAAAGCCAATCCTGCGCCGCCTATTGGTCCAGCTTTGGGTCAACACGGCGTCAATATCATGCAATTTTGCAAAGAATACAACGCTAAGACTCAAGACAAAGCCGGCACGATTATCCCCGTAGAAATTTCAGTCTACGAAGATCGTTCCTTCACTTTCATCTTGAAGACTCCTCCTTCTGCTGAACTTATTAAGAAGGCAGCCAATGTGGAGAAAGGCTCCGCAGCTCCCAACAAAACTAAAGTTGGCAGTTTGACTAAGGCTAAAGTCACCGAGATCGCCAAGATCAAGATGCCCGACCTTAATGCCGTTACCCTTGAGGCTGCCGAAGCAATGATTGTCGGTACCGCAAGAAACATGGGCATCTTAGTCGTAGATTAAGGCTCGTAGATTAAGGGTCGTCGACTAAAAACTCATCTAGACCAGGCATCAATCATTCATATAGATCATTTCAAGGGAATTTCCGAAAATGGCTACGCAAACAAAAAGACAGGAAAAACTAGGCGCCTTCTACACTGAGAACAGTGCATTGCATACTGCAGAGCAAGCTCTCAAACTGTTGAAAGCCGAAAATTCAGTCAAGTTCGACCAAACCGTCGAAGTGCACTTCAGACTGGGTGTCAATCCTAAGCTCAACGATCAACAAATCAGAAGCACTGTGCAACTGCCAGGCGGCACCGGAAAAACGGTTCGCGTAGCGGTTGTTGCTAAAGGCGAAAAAGTTCAAGAAGCTAAAGACGCTGGTGCTGATGTGGTTGGATCGGACGAACTCGTTGCCAAAATCGGCGAAGGCTTCCTCGATTTCGACAAGCTCGTTGCTACTCCTGATGCCATGGCGATGCTTTCTAAAATGGGTAAAATCCTTGGACCAAAAGGTCTTATGCCTAACCCTAAAGACGGCACTGTTACCTTCGATGTTGGCAAGACTGTCAAAGATCTCAAAGCTGGTAAGGTTTCCTTCCGCGCTGAGAAAGATGGCGGCGTTGTGCAAATGGCTATCGGCAAACTTTCATTCGATGACAGCCGTTTGTTGCAAAACCTGGCTGCTGTGGTTGATCAAATTCAAAAAATCAAACCACCATCAGTCAAAGGCGCTTACATGAAGTCTGTTTACTTGAGCACTACAATGGGCCCAAGCGTAAGAATGGACATCAGTGCTTTGCAAGACTTAGCTAAAGCTCCAGCTGTTAAAGCCTAAGCTTCTAGTTCTGATTTTTGCATCATCAATAATTTAAAAGAGCATCGCTTAGCGGTGCTCTTTTTGTTAGTTCACTCTTTTTTGGTGCTAGCTACTGCTCTTAATTGGCAGTGTTCGGAACCACAAACGTGAATGGATAAGACTGCGAAGACCTGAACTTCAAAGCAGGACCACCAGCGTATATCAAATGCACGACAAACGGTTTGACATCTACTTCAGTGATAACTGAAACAGTGCCATTAACGGGGCCACCATAAGTAGAAAGTTTTGCTAGATCAGCAGCCGTGACGGTGTTATTACAACTAACGAGTTTGAAATTGCTGAGCATTGAGCTGCCGCTTTTGTTGGCCCTATTAATCACTGCCAAGACTCTGTTCTGACAAGCCGTAGCATCAGGGCTGCCGA
>Ga0172379_10003316_pt1 | contig 25943 bp, 20 predicted proteins | sample GrowelOW334metaG_FD_119756 | JGI IMG/M metagenome (GOLD analysis project Ga0172379, IMG submission 119756) | Groundwater microbial communities from an aquifer near a municipal landfill in Southern Ontario, Canada - Groundwater well OW334 metaG | ecosystem: Environmental > Aquatic > Deep...
ACTTTTCTCGCTTTCCACTTTTCTCGCTTTCCACTTTTCTCGCTTTCCACTTTTCTCGCTTTCCACTTTTCTCGCTTTCCACTTTTCTCGCTTTCCACTTTTCACTCCCGCATTCGCGGGCTTCCTCACTCCGACACTTTGGAGACATGTTGAGCACAATGCTTTTTGGTTTTCACTTTTCTCGCTTTTCTCGCTTTTCACTTTTCTCGCTTTCCACTTTTCTCGCTTCCAACACTCCGACACTTTGGAGTGTCATTGAGCATATACCATATCGACATTCCGGACATCCGCTCCGCATTTACCGATTCCCCGCTTTCCACTTTCCCCACTTAAATTTTAGAATTTCAGCACTTCTCTTTACATATATAGTGATTTTGTCAATGTAAAGCAGCGTAAAGCATTTAAATGCAGTATGTTAAAACGCTAAAAAGCGAGATATTTTTTTACTGTGAAATTGCGATAAAAAGCAAATTATGGGATTTAAAATTATTAAAGCAGGGGCTTAAAGGTTTCCCTGATCACCAGTTCGGAATTGACTTTGATGGAGACTTTGCCGCGGAACTCTTCAAGCCAGGAACGGTCACAGATCAACTTGCCGAAGAGCCTGCCGATTTTGGGCATGGGGACTGCCATTGTAGTCAGATTATAGGAACGGAACAGCGGGTTGTCATCGAACGCAATCAGCCGGTAGTCCGCCGGGATGAATAAACCCTGCTGCCTGGCAAAGTCGATGAATTTTGCGGCAAACTGGTTATTGACTGCCACGATCACCATCTCCCCGCGGAGTTTTTTCACCAGCTCCAGCGCCCTGGCAAATCCGTTCGCGGTCGCCGGGATGTTTTCCGGCAGTTCATTTTTTTCATTTTCCCGCTGCAATCCGAGCAGCAATCCATCATAGCGTTTGACGCCCCAGAATAAACCCTCGGGTTCATTGAACATTGCAATATTCCGGCAGCCGCATTTTTTCAGCAGAGCGCCCACGGTGATGCCGTCGCTGAAGGGGTCCATCGAGACAAAGGAGACCATATCCAGGGGAATCGGTTCGCCGCTGCGGTTCAGCATGTATACCGGCATCTGGAAATCCAGCAGCAGATCGCCGTTGTTCTGGATAAACGCGGAATCCTCAGTATCGGGGAAAATCACCAGCGCCGAAGCGCCGGCGGCGGAAATTTTCTTCAGCAGGGCGATATAGTTCTCCCTGGTTCCGCCGGCGGGAATACTGTCGTACATTACGGAATAGTTGGACAGGGCGATTTCTTTTTCCAGCGCCAGAAACGAAGTTTCATTCCAGTGAATCCAGTGGGGTGTTGATGAATACAAAACATAGATGATCCGGTTGGCCTCTTTAATCAGGCGCTCCACCAGGGCATGATCGATATTGTCGCGCAGCACCGTGCCGAGCCGCTTTTTGCGGACCACCAGGCCGTTGTCCTCCAGCATTTTCACCGCCCGGTGGGCGTTCATGCGGTTCGTGCCGAAGGTGCCGGCCAGTTTCATTTCCGGCGGCAGCGGCTCGCCGGGCCTGGTTTCGCCGTTGTTGATCCCGGCCAGCAGGCTGCGGTAGATGTCTATGATTGCATTGTTCATTTGTTCAATCTGTTTATGTAATAAAGTATTATTACTAAATAAATACCACATTTATTGCATAAATACAACATTACTTGCCGTAGTCTATTGACAAAAAGGAGGAAATAGATTATAATATGTTCAAACGAGTTGAACATTTAAACAATTAATGAGAAGTGCACATGAAATATACTAATGAACCATCTCAGCCGTCCCGGCAGGAATGGCGGTTTGTCGGGGAACTAAGCCAGCCGGAGCAGCGGAGATTTGCCCGGAACCGGCGGCTGTCCGATACCGGCCGGGTTGATCTTTCCGGCGGAGTCCGCATAATCCGTAACTTTACCGATGCTGCCGGACGGCTGGACACTGCTTATGACGACTTGAAAAAGTTTTTTGACGAAAACGGGATCAGCGTCTCCGGCGGATATGAAATAATCACCCAGAATGGCGATAACGCGGCGGATGATGCATTCAAGATAATTACCGCGGCGAAATCCTGCCGGATAATCGCCGGAAATGCCGAAGGCGTCAGGCGCGGCATTTATCATCTGGAGGATCTGCTGCTCGGCGCCGGCGGTCCGTCGCTGGCGACCGGCGAAATCAGCCGGACTCCCTGGGTGAAGAACCGGATTTCCCGCTGTTTTTTCGGCCCGATTAAGCGTCCGCCCTTGAACCGCGACGAGCTGCTGGACGAGGTTGATTACTATCCGGAAGAATACTTGAACCGTCTGGCGCATGAAGGGATTAACGGTCTCTGGCTGACCATTAAATTCAGCGATTTATGCAAAACATCCATCACGCCGGAACAGGGTAAAGACGCGGTAAAGCGGTTGACCAAATTGCGCGGCACGGTTGACAAATGTCTGCGTTACGGGATTAAAACCTATATTTTCTGCATTGAACCGGCGGCCTGGGCGGGCGACAGTCAGGTGTTGCAGATGCATCCGGAACTGGGCGGCGCTAAATATGGCGACATGGTTTGCTTCTGCCCGTTCTCTGAAATTTCGCAGCAGTATCTTTACGAGTCGGTAAACAGCATCTTTAAAGCGGTGCCCGGACTGGGCGGCATGATCAACATCTCCCACGGCGAACGCTTGACGACCTGCCTGAGCAGCGTTCCCGCCATTGACGACAATATGGCCGATTGTCCGGTATGTTCCGGGAAAGAGCACTGGGAAATTCTTCATGCGACCCTTTCGGCAATGGAAAAGGGGATGCATGACGCGGTGCCGGAGGCGCAATTGATAAGCTGGCTGTACATGCCTTATCCGCAAGCGCTGGCGGACTGGGTGTTTGAGATTCCCAATCACATTCCGGACAATGTCATTCTGCAATTTAATTTCGAATCCGGCGGGACCAAGGTGCAGTTGGGCAAGCCGCGGATCGGCGGCGACTACTGGCTGTCATATACCGGCCCCTGCGACAGTTTCCGGAAAATTGCGGAAGCGGCAATTGCGTCAGGGGCTCAACTGTCCGCCAAAATCCAGGTCGGCTGTTCGCACGAAGTGGCGACGATTCCCTTTGTGCCGGCACCGGCGCTCCTGTACCGGAAGTACCGTAAAATGCATGAGCTTGGCGTCTCCAGCGTCATGCAGTGCTGGTATTTCGGCAATTACCCCGGCATCATGAACAAGGCGGCCGGAATGCTGGCCTTCGAAAACTTTAAGAGCAGCGAGGAGGAGTTTCTGCTGGAGCTGGCATTGCCGGACTGGGGGGAACATGCCGGCGACATTGTTGAGGCATGGATGCTGTTCGCCGGGGGTTATGCCAATTATCCGTTATCCAACATGTTTCAGTACTATGGCCCGATGCATGACGGGGTGGTCTGGCCGCTGTATCTTTACCCCGCGCACCGGCGGCTGGCCCCGACCTGGAAACTGGAATTCGGCACCAGCGGCGACGCCATCGGCGAATGTCTGGAAAACCATACGATCGGCGAAGCCGTCATTCTCTGCCGTGAAATGTCTGAAATGTGGAATTGCGGAGTTGACATTCTGAAACAACTCCGGGGTGATTTTAAAGACAATCCGGCCAGGCTCAAAGACATCGGCCTGGCGGAAGCGCTCGGCATCCAGTTTGAAAGCGGCTATAATATCCTGCGTTTTTACGCATTGCGCGAACAGCTTTTCAACGCTGATCATACTATGCAGAAATCTGTTCTTGATGAAATGGCAGCGATTGTGCTGAATGAAATCGGGAGAAGCGAACGCCTGGCGGCATTGTGCGAAGACGATTCGCGCCTGGGGTTTCATTCGGAATCGGAAGGCTATAAGTATTTTCCGGAAAAACTGGGATGGCGGATTGCCATGTTGAAAAGCCTGCTGGCGGAGGATTTCCCGACAGCCCGGCTGGCCGTTGCTCACGGCGGACTGGACTGGCCGGTGCCGGCGGACACTTCCGCATACAATTGCGGCAGCAATGTCATGGAGGAATGCGATTCTTTCCGCTGGAAAGCCGGCAGTAAGAATAATGCGCTTGTCTTTGAGATCGAATGCGAACGGCGAGGCGTCCCGGACCAGTTATTTTTATCAATCAATACCGGAAACACCAGTTACCCGCTGCTTATCGATCTGGATAAATCCGGCAAAATATTTTCCGGCAAATCCGTCTGCACCGCCAAAGTCACAGAACTGCCTGACGGCTGGAATGCTGAAATCACGATCCTGCCTGCCGTTCTCGACTGCGGAGCCCAGAAATCAGTGCGGCTGAATATTGTCAGGTATGTGAATTTCACCGGCCGGGCGGAGTACTGCTGCTGGCCGGTAAAGAAACAGCAGATGGAATACCGGCTTAATCTCGGCATGTACAATCCGCAGGAGGCGGGCCTGCTGATTCTGAATAAAATAACACAAAATAAATCAGATAAAATTACACAATTTGGACTGCAAACAGTATAATAAACAACAAGGATAAATATGTATACTCTATAAGGTTGAAAATTTAACATAGACGAGTAGGATTGTGGATTGGATTTTTTCGATCCGCCTGATGTGCGATATAAATATCGCCTGAAGAAGGAACGGAAAAAATACGGACGCAAGACACTAACCGCAAAGCGGTTGCGATCTTTTGATTTTGGATTCGCACTCTTCGAGGCCTTCGATACCCCGGTATCGGCGGCCTCTCAGAATACGAATCAATTCTCAAAATCTTCGCAATCTATTTTAAGTTTTCAACCTTATAGAGTATAAATGGAGGAAGTCGAAAGTGGTTTAAAGTGTTTTGAACAGCGTGTCGCAATCATGACATAAATGCGTTTGTAATAACGGAGGATTACATGATCAGAAGCTATAAACCCGAAGATTTGCCGACGGTGGTGTCGATTGCCAATCGCGCCTGGTCAAATATCTATAATATGTATCAGGACACCTATGGGGATGTGTTGTTTTCATTGCTTATTCCGGATAAAGACATCGCGAAAGAGGAGCAGATAAATTATCATGTGCTGCATCATCCGGACTGGATTTATGTCTGCGAAGAAAACGGGAAGGTCGTCGGGTTTATTACTTTCAGCATTGACCAAAGTCGAAAAATCGGACAGATCGGCAATAATGCGGTTGATCCGGAATGCGGTCTCAAGGGAATTGGCCAGCAGATGTATGGCGAAGTATTTAAAAGGTTTAAGGATGAAGGCATGATTTATGCGCAGGTCAGGACCGGGCTTGACGATACCCATCTCCGCGCCCGCCGCGCCTACGAAAGAGCCGGCTTCGATATAAGAACAGAGGATGTCACTTATTTCAAAAAGCTCTGATATTTACGCGGAGCTTCAGCGGACAATGAAGTTTCAAAGAAAGACAGGGCAGGGCTAATCCAGATGTTTTTTCTCTTTCTGCGAACGCTCCTCTTTGATCAGGCTGATCATTTTGTCAACTTGATCGCGGAAGGTCTGATTGCCGCGCCACGGGCTGTTCTGCAAATGAAACTGCCACAGCTCTATCGCCTGCTGAAATTTGCCCTGCTGTTCCAGTGTGTAGGATTTCTGCCGCAGCGACAGTACCGCCGCTTCAATTTTATGTTTTTCGTCCACGCGCTTGTCTTCGATGATTTTATCATTCAGGGTGTTTAGCAGCTCTTTGGCGGGGCCGGCATATTCGGCGGGGGCGTTGCGGATTACATATTCCAATTTGGCGAATGCGTCCTGATACTGGTCGGAGGAACAGCTTTTAGCAAAAGCAATGGCATTGACGAAGCTTTTCTCCTTCTCCTTTCTGGCATTTTCCTTATTGCTGTAATTAATCAGAACCGCCAGCGCAATGATCATAATCAGCAGTGTAAAAAGCAGCCGCTGCAGTCTCGGTGGAATTGCCATGCAGCGCAGCGCGAAACCCGGTTTCTTCAGTCCGGCCTGTCTGGCGGCGGGGGCGTTCAGTATCTCTTTTTCTGCAATGATATCATTGCATTCATTAATTACCTTCTGCCAGTCGGAGAACCGGTCATAGCGTTTTTTCTCCAGCATTTTCATTATGAGCAGGGCGGTTCTTTCAGAGATGTTCTCGTTAATCATTCGGGGGTCCGGCACGGGATCGCAAAGATGTCTGCTGACAATGCCGAGGGTGGTTTCGGCGTCAAACGGCGGCTGCCCGGTGACCATCTGATAAAAAGTAGCGCCCAGCGAATACATGTCCGCATGGAAGTCAACTTCTTCGCCTTTGGCCTGTTCGGGACTGACATAATATGGGGAGCCGACCATGACGCCGCGCTGGGTAAGTTCCTCTTCATCAATTCCGTAGATTTTGGAAATGCCCAGGTCAAGCAGTTTGACCGTGCCTTCACTGGTCAGCATGATATTGGACGGTTTCACATCGCGGTGAATCAGCTTGTGTTTCTGCCAGGCGTAATCCAGCGTGGCGGCAATGTCACGGATAATTTTCAATGCCGACACTTCATCGAGCTTTTTTTTCCTTTTAATGACAGAGGAAAGGTCTTCGCCTTTAATGTACATCATCGAGAAATAACAGATATCATCTTCGATTCCGGCTTCTATCGCCTGCGCGATATTCGGATGCTCAATTTTGGCCAGAGTGCGCACTTCCCGGAAAAAACGCTCCAGCGAGCTTTTGTTGTTGACCAGCGCCGGCAGCAGTATTTTCAATGCGACGATACGCTGCATGGACTTCTGTTCGGCCAGAAACACTTCCCCCATGCCGCCGATGCCGATGGGCTTGATCAGGGTGTAATCCCCGACGACTTTCAGATTTTGAAAGCTGGTTTTTTCATTCAGCGAATCCGCCTGGCTGTCTTCTTTATTTTCCATATTTTACACATCTCCGGTGATGAATAATTATTTTCCGGTGGAATCATTTTTGAACGTGCTGTTGAAATCTGTCTTGGCCCCTTGCGCGGTAATGCTCTGTTCCTTCTTTTTCGCTCCGGCATCACTCTTTATTCCGGTTATGTCTGAAATCAAATCCCCCCGGATATTGAAAGATCCTGTCTGTATCTCGTCAATATCAGTTCCGATTATCACCACGCCATCGTCAACCTTGAACTTCAATCCGGTGCACTGGCAGACATAACGCATAACTTCGCTCATGGGTATCTTCGACAAATGCATCGTGATTTTCGGGAGTTTGCCCGCCGTCTCTTTAGTCAGCCCGGCTACGACAATGCCGACTCCCGTTTTGGCCGGATCGTAACGTTTGCCGGCCCGGTTAAGGTATCTGACCACGGAAAAGAGATCCGCATCTTCAAATTCAACATTGGGGAATATGATCGATTCCATTCTGCCATAAACGTCCGCCCCTGGAGTGTTTATGCGGACTGCCGCCGGATCATCTTCAACCACCGCGGGACTGTCCGTCTTTTTGTCTGTCGCGGTTTCCTTCTCCATGCCGTAAACAGCGGGAACAAGCAGCAGGACACAGAACCATATAATTCTGCTCAAAAAATTTCTAGAACACTGCATTCTTCTTCACCCCATATTTTAAATGCGATGAGTTTATGCGGACATCAAATTACGCCGGTTCCTGACAGGCCAGCCAGCCTTCACGGCCGGGAAATGCCTTCCGCACTATTTTGCCCAGGGGAATTTCAGGCGTCTCCGCAACCAGCGAACCCAGTGTGACGAATTCCCAGCCGGCCTGTTTTGCCCTGGTGATATAATCATCAAACATTTCCAGGCATTTTCCGCCTTCCGCTTCCGCGTGAATGGTCAGGACATTAAGTTTGCCGGGTTTCAGCAGGGAAAGCATGTAATCATTATAATTCGCATCGGTGACGCCGTTGCGGCCCAGCACCTCGTCATAAGTCGGCAGCGTTACCGGCACTTGCACCTGGTCAAGCGGTTTGCCGTTAACCACCGGGCGGAAAATGAAATCGCCGCGGCAGTCGCTGTTGTAGTTGAACGGCAGTTTGCTTTTTTCCAGCAATACAGAATCGGTGCAGCGCCAGCCGGGCATGGCGGAACTAACGGGCGCCTGTCCGGTTATTTGCGTAAGCAGATTGCAGCCTTTTTTGAACGTCTCAAAAAGCTTTTGCGCGGACATTTTTTCAACGTCAGCCTGAAGCTGGTGATGATCCCACGCATGAAGGCCGATTTCGTGTCCGGCATCGGCGGCGTTCTTGATGACATACCCCAGCCGTTTGCCGATCTGCGGTCCCGGCCAGCAGGTCCCCATTAAAATAATCTCCGGGCCGTACAGACCGGCGGCGTTGGTGCGGAGCATTTTCCAGAAAAACGCCGGTTTCAGCAGACGCCACAGATGGCGGCCCATATTATCCGGTCCGACCGAGAAATAGAAAGTTCCGGTGATCCCGTGTCTGGCGAAAAGATGGCAGAGACTGGGAACCCCGATCCTGGTTCCGCGGAATGTGTCAACATCGATTCTCAGCCCGATCTTCATTTCCCGCCGCCAAATTTGAATAAAACCATATCGTCTTTTTTGACTCTGCTTTCGAAGATTATTTTGATGTTCTTCAGCGTGGCTGTTGCGGTTTTTTCCGCAAGGAAGACGACTTTATCAATACCCTGTTCATCCTTTATTTCTTCCATATCTTCAATACTGTCGACAACAGGAATTCTTTTGCCGAAATAAAATACCGCGCCGCCGCTGACTCTTTCGGTCGGGTAATACAAATATAATTGACGGTCCTTGTCTTTGTCGGTCTCTTTCTGCGCCGCGTTAAAAACCGCATCCAGCGAATAAACCGGATTGCGGGATTTTAAAATTACCGCGTCAATAGCCACGTAGTTTATTGCGGTACCGAAGAAAATGCCGGCGGCAATCAGTTCCGGATGCCGTCCGTATCTGCCGAAAAGGCCGAACAGGATCAGTCCGGCGGAAGCCAGCAGGCAGAGAATTAAATTATCCGAGGCAAAAACCGGTTGTCTCAGTATTCTCGCTATGACAAACAATACCAGCGGCGAGACGCAGACGATGCCCGCCAGGATTGCGGCGACGATCCGGATTATCAGCTTAATATTGATTTTTTCCGGCAGTTTCAAGGTGCCTTCAATAATCGGACCGATAAAAGTGCCGATCATTATTGCTTCCGCCGCATAAAGCGGAAGCACATAGACCTGCCGCTTGCCGGCGGCAATGGAGAGCAGAATAAAAGGGATTACCATCCAGCATAACATAAACAGCGAATTTTTGTTCAACGTTTTTTTAGCTCTGATAAAATGAAAGACCATTGCGAACGGCAGCAGAATCGTCCACGGCTGAAGCTGTTCCGGCAATTTCGTGAGATAATAGTAAAACGGCTCGACATGTTCGGCATGGCTGCCCATAAACCGCCCGAAGTTGTTCGTCCATACCACGGTATAAACCGCGTCATAACCGTGAGCACAGTACAGCAGCCACAGCCATAATGCAATCGGAATGAACGCCAGCGCGGAGCCGGTAAAAAGATAGACCCAGTTTGTAAGCGTGAATTTTCTGCTGATATACAGGTTGTCAATCAGCAGCCAGAAAAACAGCGCTGACGCTGGTATTGCCAGACCGATCAGTGATTTTGACAGCAGCGCGCCGCTCAGGAAAAGAGTAAACAGCAAAAACCATTTCTTCTGGCGGGAGAAGCTTTCTGATTCCGCGAGCCGCTGAAACGCCGTCATGGCGAGAATTATGAAGGCGCAAAGCAAAATGTCGGTCATGCACTTTCTGCCGTTATTCCAGTATTGCGCGGAAGTCGCCAGCAGACCGCCGCTGATCAGGGCGGTGAACCCGGAGTACTTCATATTGCGCACCAGCAGGAAAACCGCGATCACGCCGGCGACGGCGGCCAGCGCGGCCGGAAACTTCGCGGCAAAATTGCTTTGCCCGAAGATTTTGATGGAAAGGGCGTCCGCCCAGAAAAACAGCGGGGGCGTTTCCAGAAAGGGTTCTCCGTTTAAACGCGGCTGCACCCAATTGTTGTAAACGGCTATCTCTGTGGAAATGCCGGCGATGCGCGGTTCATCCGCGCCCCACAACTGGCGCGCGTTCAGTCCCGTGAGAAACACCACGGCGGCAAATACCGCCATGGCTGCCAGCCAGGCATTGGGCCGTACGCCACTCATCCAGCGTCTGAATTTTTCTACGGACTTACTCATTTGCGCACCATAATTTAAACGGTTTGAATATCTTATTCGGCGCTGAAATCTCCGGATTTAATTGCTTCCTGGAGGAAGAAATCAAGCGTTTTTTCAATCGATTTTTCGAGTTTGATTTTCGGGGCCCAGTCAAGCAGGCGCATGGCATTCTTGATGCTGGGTTTGCGGTGCTGGACATCCTGATAGCCCTTGCCGTAAAACGCGCCGCTTTCGACGATCATATAACCGGCGAACGGCGGGAATTTCTTGCGGTAGGGATGCTTGTCGAATTTCCTGACCAGCATTTCCGCCATTTCCTTGATCGACGCTTCGTTGTCGGGATTGCCGATATTGACAATCTGTCCGTCGCATATTCCATTTTTATTTTCAATAATCCGGAACAGCGCTTCGATGCCTTCTTCAATGTCGATGAAGCAGCGTTTCTGTTCGCCGCCGTCAACCAGTTGAATCGGGGAGCCCTGTACCAGGTTCAGAATCAGTTGGGTTATCGCACGGGAGCTGCCGATTCTGGCGGAGGTCAGGCTGTCAAGCTTCGGTCCGATCCAGTTAAACGGCCGGAACAGTGTGAATTTGAGCCCGTCTTTCGCGCCGTAAGCCCAGATCACGCGGTCGAGAAGCTGTTTGCTGCTGGAGTAGATCCAGCGCTGCATCCGGATCGGGCCGGTGACCAGTTTGGAATTGTCTTCGTCGAAGTTCTCGTCCTGGCACATGCCGTAAACTTCAGAGGTGGACGGGAACAGAATCCGTTTCTTGTATTTTACGCAATAACGGACGATGCGCAGATTTTCTTCAAAGTCCAGCTCGAATACGCGCAGCGGATTTCTGGTGTATTCGATCGGAGTCGCAATGGCGACCAGCGGCAGGACGATGTCGCATTTGCGGATGTGGTATTCGATCCATTCGCGATGGATGGAGATATCCCCTTCACGGAAAAAGAATCCGGGACGGTTCAGCAGATGAGTGATGTAGTTTGAACGCAGATCCAGTCCGTAGACTTCATATTTTCCGCTGGCCAGCAGCCGTTCGCTGAGATGGCTGCCGATAAAGCCGTTTACGCCGAGAATGAGCACGCTCTTTTTCCGGCTGGCTTCTTTAAGGGTTCTGGCATCGGGGCCGAACACCATATTTTCAACGATTCTGGCTTCCGCGGCGAACTGTGCACCGGACATGAAAACGCCGTTTTCAAGCTGGGCGGATTCAATCTTGACCGCGCTTTTATTGCAGGCAATAACCAGCGGATCATAGGTAATGACCGTGCCGGGTTTGGCTTTCTTCGCGAGTTTCGTTTCGGTCACTGACCAGAAGAAACACTTCCGGTCGCCCATGAAACTGAACGCGCCGGGATAGGGACGGGTGGTGGCGCGGACCAGGTTTCTGATTTCTTTCGCTGACTTGTTCCAGTCGATTTCGCCGTCGGCAGGCTTGCGTCCGCCGAAATAGGAAGCTTTTGATTCGTCCTGTTTTTTGCGCGGGGCTTTGCCTTTTTTGACCAGCGGCAGCATTTTATCCAGCAGCACGGTGGCAGCCTTGGTGGCTTTCGCATGAACGTCTTTCGCGGTGTCGTCGGGGCCGATTGCAATCTTTTCCTGTCCGACAATGTCGCCGTTGTCCGGCTTGACGGTCATGTAATGGAGGGTGACGCCGGTTTCGGTTTCGCCGTTGATGATCGCCCAGTTGATCGGAACTCTGCCGCGGTACGCCGGGAGCAGTGAGCCGTGAAGGTTCAGGCAGCCGTGTTTCGGGATTTCGAGGATCGGGCTTTTGACCATGTCCCGGAAGTAAAATGAAAAGATGATGTCCGGCTTGATGGCTTTGATTTTTTCAACCCATACCGGATGATTGATGTCATCCGGAGCAAACACCGGCAGGCCTTCGGCACATGCCAGCTCGGCAACCGAATCAAACCAGATGTTTTCATTCGGATTGTCTTTGTGAGTAAAAACCGCCGCAACCTCAAACCCGCTTTTCAGCAGAGCCTTAATACCGACACAGCCGATATTGTGATAGCCCAGAACGACACATTTCATTTTAGCCTCCAAATATATTAAATTAATATTCTAATCAAATTCTGATAAAAAATTGTGCAAACAGCATAACATAACAGAAATAAGCGATTTTTCTATTCACGGAAAGATATTTATGAAAACAAAAGCCGGAAAAATCGCGATAAGCTAACAATTTTTGGTTTCCATTTTCGTTTTTGATTGGACAACTAGTATGCCGACTATTTGGACTTATGAAAATTTATGCTATGATGAAATATAACATTGTGAATTGTTATCTGTTACATTTTAAAAAAGATTGTATTTCTTTATTGCTAGTAATATGAGACGGACTAAGCGGTGATGTCAAATATAAATCACTCATTTTTTTTGTTCTGCTTAGCGCTACATAGGCCATTCCTCCTGGTCCAAAAGTTTTAGCCGGAGAATATATAATTTGAGTACAAGTTTTACCTTGTATTTTGTGAACAGTAAATGCCCATGCAAGCATAATGGGAAGTTGTTTAAATGTTCCAACTGTTATTATTTTTTTATTCTTATCGTAATCATTGTCCTCCCATGTTGCATATTGAACCAGATGTTTCTCTGCGGTGTCTAATATTTCAACTTCAATTACTTCCTTATCAGTTTCCCGGCTTATTATGTCAGTTACTTTTCCCATTGTTCCATTTACCCATATGGAATTTCCATTCTCATCATAATTATTGTTAACGAACATTACTTTTGCACCTATTTTCAGTTGCAGAAGACTGGGAGCTGGAAGTTCTTTCTCATTTACTTTCGCATACGAACCAGACTTTTTAGATTTAAAAAATATTGGATCGCCCGGCAACTTTTCAATTGCTTCCTGGTTTTTTTTATCCACGTCTCTATTATGCGGGAACAAATGTGCCGCACTGTTATCGGTACAATTTCTTACCCGTTGGTTTAAAAAATTAACAGATTCTTCGTTTTGCTTTGCTAGCCGTACATTGTTTAAGCAGGCGATATATTCTTTCTCATCTTCGCCTTGTCGGAATATTTTAGTAAATTCTATATGCTTTATTTTAATATTCCGCATGCAAATTGCATTAAAGAAATAACTGCCTGGCCATCTTTCCCATAATGCAGGAGCTGTTTCTCTGGGATCAAAAAATTGTTCTACATTTTCATCAACAACCGGAGGAAGCTGATATAAATCACCAATCGCAACAATTTGCACCCCTCCGAAAGGTTTTTCTGATTCATGAGATTCACGCAAGGTATAATCTATTAAATCCATTAAATCAGAGCGAACCATTGAAATTTCATCTATGACTAACCTTTTAATTTCTTTAAAACGATTAACATTATTTTTATCAAGCTTAACACATGCGGGAGATGAGCATTTTTTAACAACCTTAAAATGAAATAAAGAATGAATGGTTTTGCCTCCAACATTTAGAGCTGCGACTCCTGTCGGAGCTACAACCGGACAATGATAGTCTGGCTTCAAAAATGTTTTAATAAATTCTGATTTGCCGGTACCGGCTCCGCCGGTTATTAAAATAAAGGGATATCCTGAAGAAATAGCTTTCTGCGTTTCTTTAAACTCAGGAGTAATATCAAGAGCAAGCAATTCTTTTTCCCTAATTTGGCTTTTCTTATATAAATCATGGGCCATCTTTAAACGCTCTTCTTTAGATTCCAGCAAAGCATTTAATCTATGAATTTCCGCCTTAAATCTTCTCCTTTCAGATTTCAATGATTCGAATAATCCCTGATTATCCAAATTCAGCGAAGCATTAGCATCCAGCATTTGCTGATACTTGCACTCAATATCTTTAAGTTGATCGTATGTGGACCGCCGGATAAACATAATTTCTAAGTACCATTATTATTTTAAAAGCCGCATTGCAGAAAATCGTCAAACTGCGTCACCTTGAAACTATTCTGGTTTCTCTGAGTTCTTGGGCTTCGATGTTTTTGAGCAGAAATTTGTTAATTTTCTTTCTTTTGCTCTGACTCAGAAACATATATGCATATTGGAAATATAGCCGGATCGGTGATATTGTGCAAGCATTAAGGACTCAAAATCTGACTTCAATGCTATTGTTAAATTCTACAAAGATGTTCAAAAAATGGTTCTTAATAAGAAAGCAAAATAGGCTCCATTTCTGATTTGCAGTCTGACTTGCCGGGTTAAGATGTTATTCCTGGCATCCGGATATTTAATATGTCGCTCCTAAAAAGCTAAATATTCTTTGACTTCTTTGCTATTAATATTCCGCGCCACTGGCGCTTAGCCAGAAGAAAAATAAATCCCGGAAATCACAGTTTTCCGGGATTGTGTCTTGATCGGGAGCGACGCTTACTTGGTTTCTCTGCCGACAACTTTTTCCACGAAGTAGCGGGGTCTGGCGCGGACGTCATAATAGATGCGTCCGATATATTCACCCAGCAGTCCCATCCCTACTAACTGGAATCCGGCAATGAAAAACAGCACGGCAAACAAAGTGAACACCCCGCCCTGGGTATAGGCGTCGCCATGCACACAGCGCATGATAACGATCCAGACGGCGAGCAGTACTCCCATTCCGGAGACCAGGCCGCCGATAATGCTTAACAGACGCAGCGGGAAGGTGGTCATGCAGGTCAGCAGATTGAATTGAAGGTTAATCAGTTTCCACAGAGAATATTTGGATTCTCCGACCGCGCGCTCGTCATGGCCGACTTCCAGTTCGCAGGTCTCGCGGGCGAAACTGTTGCCCAGCACCGGAATGAACGTGCTGCGTTCATTGCATGCCAGCATGGCATCCACTATCGGACGGCGGTAAGCGCGCAGCATGCAGCCGTAATCTTTCATCTTGACGCCGGTCGCTTTCTGCGCGACTTTGTTGACCACGAATGAAGCGGTTTTGCGGAACATGCTGTCCTTGCGGTTGGCGCGAATGGTGCCGATGACGTCATAGCCGCCTTTGTCGGCATGTTCGACCAGGCGCGGAATTTCTTCCGGCGGATTCTGCAGATCGGCGTCGATGGTGATTGCCAGATCGGTGATGACCAGCGAAAAGCCGGCCATAATGGCGGCGTGCTGGCCGTAATTGCGGTTGAGAATGCAGCCTACAATTTTGCCCGGGTTCTTGTCCGCCGCCGCGGAAATCATTTCCGCGGAACGGTCTTTGCTGCCGTCGTCAATCAGAATGATTTCGAATTTCTTGCCGGTTTTTTCACAGGCCGCAAGGCAGCGTGAAATCAATTCATCGAGGCAGGCCTCTTCATTATATACCGGAATTACCACGGAAAAAGAATTTATCGGTTTTTTTGTTGACATATTTTTACCTCTATATATTAACGATTAATTATCCATGCACACAATTTTTTTGAGTTCTTATTTTCACGGGGCGCATATTTTTCTTTCAACACCGGATTGTCAATGATTGCCGGAGGCAGACATTCCCGCAACGGCTCCAGATCCTTGTCCCGGCTGTAGCCGACCAGCAGTTTCGGCCCTTTGCCTGCCGCCAGAAACTGCTTCAGTTCTTCCGCGTCGGCAATCATTCTGCCCGGACGTTTCAATTCCGTATAATATACCACTTTCGGCGGAACTTTCTGGAAAAATCCGATATTTTCCGGAGAAATTCCCGACATTTTAGTTTTCAGTTCCAGCGCGAACGGCTTTTCCGTCCGGTACTGGTCCAGCGACGGCAACTGGAAAGCGAAGAAACCGCCGACAATAATCGCGCCGGCCATCAGCATCCCGGCCGCCTGCGCCGGAACCCCGGTCAGCCTGGAAATGCTTTCAGGGCAACGCTTCTCTCCCCAAAACACCGCCAGCGCGGCAATCCCGAGCAGCGGCGCTGCAATCAAAAATTTCATTGGCGGAATAGAGCCGGAAAACGGCAGCGCAGCGATGCACAGGATATCAAGCACGGCGGCAGCCATAATAATCCATTTCATCAGCAGAATTACCCGTTTACGCCATTGCACCTGCCAGTCGGAACATAGAAACAGCGCGGTCAGAATGGCGCAAAACGGCATCAGCGGCAGAATATAATACCAGCGGCGCGAGCCGGAAATCGAAAAACAGCAGAAAATCAGCGCAATCGCCTGCAACAGCCATTTCGTTTCAGGCTTCAGCTTTTTCCAGCAGGACAACGCCGCCGCCAGCGCGGCAGCAAACACCAGCGACCAGGGCAGCAGCACCCGCGGCAGTTGATAGACATAGCAGAAGAACGGTTCGTCATCGTGGTCAAACGGCTTGAAGAACCGGATGATGTTTTCGCGCCAGACCAGCTCCAGCCCGGTCAGTTTTTCAGCCGGCAGCGAATAATATTCCGGCATCGGCAGATATTTAGCCAGTTGCAAAGGAATCAGGAAAATCAGCAGGCCGGCTGCCAGCGCCGCGAAATTGGAAAAGCGGAAATGATCTTTCCAGCGTTTATCCGTAAGCAGATACGGCAGAATCGCGATCAGCGGGATGCCCAGGGCCGGCAGCCCCTTGGTCATCGCGCCGAGAAAACAGATCAGATAAAAGATCAGATAGGAAAAAAATCCGGGCTTGTCCACCCGTGCGAAAAACCAGGCCACGGCCAGAATCACCGCCGTCAGGTTTTCCATATCGGCGGCGGCGGTGCGCCCCCAGAACAGGAACCCGTAACAGGAGAGCAGTATCCACCCTGCGGCCATGCCGGCTTCCTTCGACCACAGTTTCCGCCCCAGGTAGATTGTGCCGTAAAGTCCGAACAGCGCCGAAATCGCGCCGGGCAGCCGGATCGCGAACTCATCGAGATGCCGCAGCACCATGGCGGCCAGGGCAATCAGCCAGTATGACAGCAGCGGTTTGTCAAAATATACTTCGCCGTTGATCGCGGGATGGAGAAAATCTTTCGACAGCAGCATTTCGCGGGTGATTTCCGCCCAGCGGTCTTCGGACGCCCACAGCCCGGCGGTGCCGAGCCCGGCCAGCAGCATCACCGCGGCAAAAGCCCAGAACACGATTTCCGCTTTTTTCTCTCTGATAAAATCAGACAGGACGCGTTTTTCAACCATTAGCCAGAACCTTTTTTATGGCGGCGGCGACATCATCGACGTCTTCAAGCCGCATGCCAGGAAACAACGGCAGTGAGCAGATATGATCGGAGTTGAATTCAGTATTCGGCAACGAACCGCGTTTGAAACCCATTACCTCGCGATAATATTTCTGCAGATGGGCCGCCAGGAAATGCAGTCCGGAGCCGATATTCTCGGCTTTCAGTTTTTCCATAAATTCAATGCGGCTCATTTTCGGCGTGACCACCCGGACAATGAACAGATGCCAGGAATGTTTAAAATCATACGCCGGGTCCTTGAGCGGAATCAGTTCGTCAATTCCGGCCAGCAGTTCGCGGTAGCGCATCGCCAGCGCGGTGCGTTTGGCGTTAATCTCGTCAATCCTGGCCAGTTGCCGGGTGCCGAGCACGGCGCAAATATCCGTCAGGTTGTATTTAAAACCCGGCTCCACCACTTCCGCCTGCGGCGCCCGCCCGCGGTTATTGCGGTCAAACGCGTCAACGCCCAGCCCGTGGAATTTGAGCCGGCGGATCTGTTTCGCCAGTTCTTCGTCATCGGAGACAAACATGCCGCCTTCGCCGGTGGTGATATTTTTGATGGCATGGAACGAATAAAGCGCGCTGCCGGTGGCGGCAACGTGTTTGCCTTTATAGAATGTCCCGAGCGCGTGAGCGGTATCCTGAACTACCGGAATGCCGTGTTTCGCGGCCACCGCGTAAATGCCGTCAAGGTCGGCGGCGGCTCCGGCGTAATGCACCGGAATAATCAGTTTGGTGCGCGGGGTGATGCAGGCGGCCACCGATTCCGGCGTAACCATCAGCGTATCCCTGCCCACTTCGGCGAAAACCGGCGTTCCGCCGGCCAGCACGATCATATTCACTGTCGAAACCCAGGTCAGTGACGGGGTGATGACTTCATCGCCCGGCCCGATATGCAGGGCCTTCATCAGCAAATGCATGCCGCCGGTGGCCGACGCCAGCGCGACCCCGTGTTTATTGCCGGTGTATTCACATATTTTCTGCTCGAATTCGATATTTTTAGGACCGTTGGTGATCCAGCCGGAACGCAGCACGTCCCCGACGGCGGCAATATCTTCCTCAGTTATGCAGGGTTTAGTAAAAGGCAGAAATTCAGCTCTCATTATGGCATGCTCCTCAGTTTATTGCGAAAAGCCGTTAAAACATCATTAAATATATCAATTAAAAAGCTCTAATATACAGCATTTTCCAGAGATTTCAATGCTCAGGAACCGGCGTGCTCCAGATGTTATATCTGCAAGAGGCGCAATCGTAATCCTTACTCACTTCACGTATTTTTATTGATATAATGTAAAAATACCAAAATATTATTTAAGCTGTGAATTACAGGATTGCCGGAGTTTACTGTGGCGCAAAAGAAAACTGCGTTCTTTTCCAAAACCGTGACAATGCTTGACTCGCAGGGCGAAAATATCAGGCTGGACCGGTTCCGCCGCAATATCTCGTCGCGTCAGGCGGACAGCCAGTTTTTGCGTCCGAGCGTGATGGGCGAATCGTATTTTCGGTCGGATTGTTGCCAATGTTAAACGTCGGAATATTCAAAGCATTAGTTTTACAATTGCGGTAACTACAACGGTGAGGAGTGCGGCGAAAATCAGAACCGCGACTCCGCAGCCGATCAATGGCTTCAAAACACTGATGTTTAGATTGGTCTTGTCGTTTAGAATCTTTATGCCGGACCAGCTTACTTTTACTTCAGAATCGTTGCTTTTAACATGAACCCCGCAAGGACCCACGTTGACTTGCCTGCCATTGCGTCCGGTAACATTGATTGACGCGCCATCTATTTCGACTTGCGTTTTTTTGTCCTCATCCATTTGCCGCCCTCCTTGTTATAACAAATATATCGAATCTGTGCGCATAATTCAATCTGAGCTTCACCATTATCACAGAGAAACCGGGGCATGGCAGATGACAAGTAATTTGGATGGCCGCCGGACCGGCGAAATCGCGCAGCATATGAAAAGTGAAGGTTTCTTCAACTATTTTGAAGATTTAAAATCTGATTATGTGAATATTTTCAGAAATATTGCCGGTATCCCATTAATATTTTGACTGTATTTGCGCTCAAAAACGGAATCAATAAAAAAATTAATTTTTTTTTGAAATTTGCTTGTAAAAGGATGGATTTATTATAATTTAGGAGTAGATAGGGATAAAAAGGGTCATAAAGGTGAATACAGCAGACGCGAGGATAGAGATGGAAGAATTATTCTTCTGCGGAGAGTACGAGCATTCTCTGGATTCCCAGTGCCGTGTTTCCATTCCCAGCGATTGGCGGCGGAAAGACGGCGAGACCCGGCTTATTCTTTTTCCCGGCAGAGAGAAGGACCTGTTGCTGCTGCCTTTTGAATCTTTCAGGGATTTTCTCGCCGCTGCGCGGAAAGCCGCATTTGCGAGCCGCAGCGCCCAGGAAGCTCTGGCCCATATCGGTTCAAGGGTGAGAGACTGCCGCTGCGACAAGCAGGGCAGGATCAAGATTGACCGCGAACTGCTGGACCAGGTCGGGATTACCGAGCAGATCAAGATGGTCGGGGCTTTTACCCATATCAAGTTGTGCGCACCGCAGTTCTGGAACAAGGAAGCGGCAAACGATGATGCCTGTCTGGATGAATTCCAGAAGATGATAGGCGAGAACGGGAGCGATTTAATGCGGCTGCTGGAAAATCTCGGCGGCGGCAAGAAAAGTTAGATGAGCAGCGAACAGTTTAAAGCTGCAAGTGACGGATTCAGACACGTTCCGGTACTATACCGCGAAGTGCTTGAATATTTGGCAGTCGAAGGCGACAGGCCGATGCGGGTGATCGACGCCACGCTCGGCAGCGGCGGCCATAGTTGTTTGATATTGGAAAAAAACCGGCAGGCAGAACTGTTGGGGATAGACCGCGATGGCGATGCCCTTAAGAGGGCCGGGGAAAAACTCGCATTCGCCGCCGGCCGTATCCGCCTCGCAAGAGGCAAATTCAGTGATCTGGCAGACCTTTCAGCTGAGGCTGGGTGGGTTTCATCTGATGCGGTATTGCTGGACATTGGAATATCTTCGCCGCAGATCGACGATCCGCAGCGGGGATTTTCCTTAAGACTGGATGGCCCACTGGATATGCGCATGGATCAACGGTCTCCTGACACTGCCAGCCGGTTTTTGAATCGCGAACCAGCAGAAATTCTTGAAAAAATTTTTCGGGAATACGGCGAGTGCGACAAGAGTTGGAAAATGGCTAAAGCGATAGTTGAGAGAAGGATACATAAACCATTTTCTTCGACGCTCGATTTTGCCCAGTTCTGCGAGACGGTTTTGGGCCGTTCCAGAGCTGGAAAATTACCGGTTTCGACGCTATATTTTCAGGCTTTACGCATTGCCGTGAACGACGAACTGGAAGAACTCCGGAAAGCGTTGCCGGCGGCAATGAAAATATTGTCCCCCGGAGGACGCCTGGCAGTGATTACCTTCCACTCGCTTGAAGACCGGATTGTGAAGAATTTCTTCAGAGACGCAGCGCGGGAGTGCATCTGTCCGCCCGGTTTGCCGGTGTGCATGTGCAAACATCATGCGGAGCTGAGACTGCTGACGAAGAAGCCGGTTACCGCGAAGGAAGATGAATTAAGGGATAATCCGAGGGCCGGGTCCGCAAAACTGCGGGCGGCGGAGAAGGTTTAAATAAAATGTTAAGAGCGAATCATAAATAGGAACGTTCTTATGAATATACAAGCTAGAAGCATAAAACTGAACAAAAATCGTAAGAAGAACACTACCCGGAAAACAATGTTGTTGAAATTCGGGATTGCTTTTCATATGATTATTGTGATGGCTTTTGTTTTCGGTATTGCCACTTTGAGGATAAGCATCGACCAGTGGGCGACCGCGGAAGACCGCGAAGCGGACAAGCTGGTCCGGCAGATTGCGCAGCTTGACCGCGAAATTGAAAATTATAAGTTGAAAAAAGAGAAATTGAGCAGTTGGCCCAACATTAAAGACCGCATACAGAAATTCAATCTTGCACTCCGGATGCCGGAACCGTTTCAAGTGCAGAATCTGACGGTTAACTATGATCCCGCCGGCAAGGAAAAGACCTCCGGAGAGCGTAAGACGGCAATGCTCTCGCAGCGTTAAACTTCTTCAGGGGAGGAACAGGATGAAGGATGTTGACCAGTAATGACTCCATAAAGATCAGGATTAAGCTGGTTGCCTCAATGGCCGTCATCTGTTTCTGTCTGCTCGCCGTCAAGCTTTATCAAGTCCAGATCGAACGCCACGACGAACTCTACGAAAAAGCCAAAAAGCAGTATACCGCGGTAAAAAAGACTCACGGCAAACGCGGTGAGATCTTCGATATTCAAGGGAACCTGCTGGTCGGCAACATTCCCTGCGCTGATATTACGGCAGATCCGCAGATTACCGGAGATGAGCCTTTCTGCAGTAAAGCCGCCAGAATTTTTGCCAATCATCTGTCGGACATGACGTATGCAGAAGCCTATTCCCGCCTGTCCCAGAAGACCAGGATAAGAAAACTTGCTGATGGTAAAACCGAAAAAGTAAAAAACAGCTATGTGGTGATCGCCAACAATGTTCCGCTTCAAGAGGCGGAAGAACTTAAGAAAATAGTTAAAGTCAATAAACTTAAAGGTATTGTTTTTTCAGATACCTACCGGCGTTTTTATCCCAAAAGCACCCTGCTGTCAAATATTCTGGGATTTACTACTCCGGACCAGGGCAAGGATATTCCTGTCATCGGCGTCGAGAAGACTTTTGACAAACAGATGGGTTCAGCCGACGCGACTGAACGGTTTGAACGGGCCCGCGACGGCATTCCGCTTTCTTACGGATTGCAGGAAGCCGACAAGGTGAAAAATGGGTTCAATATTTATTTGACCATCAGTGAACCTATTCAGTCTATTCTGGAGGAGGAACTCGACGCCCTTGTCGCAAAATGGCGGCCGAAAGCGGCTTATGCAGTTATGGTTGACCCCAAGACCGGCAACGTCATGGCGATTGCGCAGCGCCCCAGCTTCAACCCGAATGACCGCACAAGCATGTCGCCTGACAACTGGCGTATCCGCATCACCGAAGACGTGTTTGAACCTGGTTCCACGATGAAACCGGTTGCGATTTCCGGCGCCCTGGATTACGGGGTCATTACTCCGAATACAATGTTCAACTGCGAGAACGGTTCATGGACTTATGCCGGAAAAGTGCTGAGGGATTCTCACCGCATCGGGACTGTTCCCGCCTATGAAGTCGTTCAGAAATCCAGTAATATCGGCACCGCGAAAATCTCAATCATGCTTGGCGAGCAGCGGCTTCATCTGGTGCTGCGCAAATTCGGTTTTGGCGCATCCACCGGCATTCCGGTCACCCCGGAAACTAAAGGGATATTCCGGCCGTTGAATAAATGGGATGCGCTTTCGATATCCCGTTTCCCGATCGGGCAGGGGATCGGCGTTTCTCCGATTCAGCTTGTCCGCGCCTATTGTGCGCTGGCGGACCAGGGCAGGCTGCGTAAAATACGCCTGGTGGACCGTGTTGAAAATACCGAAACCGGAGTAGTCATTAAAAAGTCCATCGAAGAACCGTTCCAGGTCTTCAACAACCCCGCCACTCCGGAAAAAATAGTCAATATGATGTCGCTGGTGACGAAAAAGGGCGGCACGGCAGTAGGTGCGGCTATCCCCGGCTTCAATGTCGCCGGCAAAACCGGCACCAGCCAGAAATTCATCAACGGGCAGTATTCCCATGCCAATTTCTTTTCATCGTTCATCGGTTTTGTGCCGGCTGAAGATCCGGCTTTTGTGCTGCTGGTGACGGTTGACGAGCCCAGAGGCAGTTATTACGGGGGGGCGGTTGCCGCCCCGTATTTCAAGAATATTTCATTACGGACTTTGCGTTATCTTGATGTCAAACCCGACCCCAGGCTGCTTGAAGAAGCGGAAAGAGAAAAAAACAGTAAAAACAATGACATTCCAATGAGAGATTAAGAAATGGCTGATTTATCAAAAAATTCGGAGACGGTTAATATTCCGCAGGGAGCTTCACTGCATTTTATCGGCATCGGCGGCATCGGCATGAGCGGACTGGCGCAAATGTATGCGGCTGCCGGGTTCCGGGTTTCCGGCAGCGACCGGGGGGCTGACCGTCTGGAAAACAAGCGCATTTTCGACGCGCTGGCGGCACAGGGAATTAAAATATTCCCGCAGGACGGCTCTTTCATTAAAAAACTCACCCCGGACTTTCTGGTTTATTCCACTGCCATTGAAGAGGACAACCCTGATTTCAAGGCGGGAGAAAATATTCCCAGAATCCATCGTGCGGCGGCGCTGGCCTCGGCCATGGCTTCATTGAAGGCCACCAAGATTGCAGTCGCCGGCAGTTGCGGTAAAACGACCGTAACCGCCTGGCTTGCGGAAACCATGTTTCTGCAAGGCATGGACCCGTCCTTTTTGAATGGCGGCCTGGGCAACCGCTTCCGTTCGCCATCTAATGCCGGAAATTATTATCACGGCACCGGCGATATATTTGTTTTTGAGGCCGACGAAAGTGACAAAAGTCTGCTGAACTACGAGCCGGATTACGCACTGATTCTGAATATCGGCACCGATCATTATTCTAAAGATGAACTGGCCCGCGTATTCAGTGAATTCATCCGTAAAGTAAAAAAAGGTGTTGTGCTGGAAAAAAATGTATTTAATGTGATAGACAAGAGTTGTCTGAGCCATGTGGACGTAAAGGTTTTTTGCGGCGATGTCGCAGTTTCTCCGTATCAGCAGGGTGTTCACTGGCATGTTACTTCATATAAATGTTCTCCGGAAGGGATAAACGCGGTGATTAACGATGAACATGAAATCGTGCTGCCGATACCCGGAGTTCATAACGCGGTGAATGCGCTGTCAATTGTCGCGATGATGGAAATGCTGGGGATTCCGAAAGAAAAAAGCATTCCGGCCTTGCCGATGTTCAAAGGTGTCTGGCGGCGCAATGATTACGCCGGCAGAATGCCGTCCGGCGCGAAAGTATACGATGATTATGCCCATAATGTGGAGAAGATTGCGTCCAGCATTGCCACGGCGCGGCAGCTTGTCACCGGCAATGTTTATGCGGTTTTCCAGCCGCATGGCTTCGGTCCGCTGGGATTTATGCGCAAAGACTTGTTGCCCGCGCTGGAAAAAGTGCTGACCGACAAGGATGTTTTTGTATTTCTGCCGCCGTTTTATGCCGGCGGCACCAGTTCATTTGAACCCACCTCTGAAGAAGTAGTAAGGGAATACAAGCGCAAAGGGAAGAAACATTACCTGAGCTTCCCGAACCGTCTTCAGGCTGAAGAGTATCTTTCCGCGGCAGCCGCAAAGGATGATATCATATTAATCATGGGCGCGCGCGACAATTCACTTTCCGACTGGGCGAAAGCCATGGCCGGCAACCGGAGTTGAAATTGCGGCAGATTACAGCCCGCTGGAATCTGCGTTGGCGTTCGCCGGAATTCCGCGAATTATTGATTTATACGGGGCAGCTTCCGGCCAGGCCAGGACTATCGGCAGATCTTTTTCATTGACTTCAATGCTCTCAAAATAATCCGCGGATATACTGCCGGGGAATTTAGCTTCCAGGCTGCATCCGGCATGTTCGGAAACCAGTGTCTGCCAGAAGGCGTTCGGTGTTGCTTCAAGCAGGGTTTTCTCAAGTATTTCAGGAGATTGTTTCGAAGCAGATATTGTTCTCAGGTTGAGTATGGCCTGATATGCCAGCGCACGGTTCCAATCCTTGCCGATTACTACATACTGCGAAAGATGATTCAAGTCGTCGAATCCAATCTTGATTTCCTGCCCTTTGCCGGCTTGAGCCGCAATACCTTCAGGATTCTGCTTTTTGGCCAGCGGACGGGTTCCTGTCATGAAATCCAGACCGTTCCACGGAGTCGCCCAGCCGATGTTTTTAACCGGCTGTTTAAGCCGGATTATTACATCGCCGCAACGCGGATTGCCGTCAGGCGTTCCCGCCGAAGCAAGGACACAGTCAGAAATGCCGAACAGTTTGTCTTCAACGCCGGGCATTGCCGGCGCTGAAGCAGATATTCCCCGGCGCTGTGCTTCGCGTAGAGACAGCAATGCCTGATTTCTCAGTGTGCCGCGCAGCAGGTCCAGTCTGGTTCTGACTACAATCGGAAGTTCCAGTTTCTGTATTTTGACGATCAATTTTGTCTCGAACGGGCTGAACGGACGCATAAACAGTTCGTATTCCATCATCAGGGTGTCGGACAGTATATCCATGCATTCATTAATCTGCTCTTTGCTGAGACGCTGCTTTATCGGAGAAACGCCCAGTACTGACCGTCTGGCCATGACGATCCTCTCCGCCGGATAGTTTGCGTCTTCAATTTCAGCGGCATCGGTAAATGATGTAACCGGCGGCTTATAGGCTGGCGGCGCCGGAACCGGCGGGATTACAGGAACAGGTTCCGGCGGTTTGGGCGGAGGCAGCTTGATCGGTTGCGGAACCGGTTGCGGCGGCGGAGTTGTACAGGATACTAGAATTGCTGCTGCCGGCAGCAAACTGAAGATACTTACCAGATTTTTAAACATACTGTCCCCGTATTATTTTAATTATCCTATAAATATGATGCTTCAGAGAGAGATTTTCAAACTGAATACAGACAAGACAGTCAAGGAACATCCGGAGAATGTAATGGCTCAGTAGAGCGGTGACAGAGGAAAAGGCGTTTACATCAGCAATGGAATCAATTTTGTATTATTTCCCATCTGTATTGCATTGAGTATATTTTCAAATGCGGCAGCGGGGTCTCT
>Ga0172379_10003317_pt1 | contig 25933 bp, 26 predicted proteins | sample GrowelOW334metaG_FD_119756 | JGI IMG/M metagenome (GOLD analysis project Ga0172379, IMG submission 119756) | Groundwater microbial communities from an aquifer near a municipal landfill in Southern Ontario, Canada - Groundwater well OW334 metaG | ecosystem: Environmental > Aquatic > Deep...
ACACGATGTTATGGATGACTGTGGCATGAGTTACACAGAAATTAGAAAAACCTTTGGTGTTAAAATTGCCGACATGGTGGAATCGCTTTCAAAGGTTGAAGGCGAAGATTATTTTGAGTTACTTTTTTCTGGTACCAAACTCAATTTCCAGACAGTTTTTATCAGGATTGCTGATCGTGGTCATAACCTGGCAACTATTTATGGCATTCGAAGTCAGGCTAGACAGGTTCGTTATCTCGAAGAAACCATTGGACCTCTTAGGGAAACTTTTCTAAAATGCCGCCAGTTGATCCCAGAAGATTACCTTGTTTGTTACGACGAGTTGGTCGATAAAATTGATCAGCTTGCCAAAGAGAGATTAGCAGAAATTCACCAAAAAATCGCTTAAATATTTCAAACCCCGTCACAATGGCGGGGTTTTCCTTTTCTTGACAAGCGATAAATTTTAAAGTACACTAAGTTATTCTTTGGTTGACAATTATCTTGAGGTGACGAGATGGAGAGAAAGGTATTTTGCTCAAAATGCGGTCGTGAAGTGCCGGCAAATAACAACGTTTGGGTTTTTAACCTAATAAAAGGAGGATTTCCTCATCCGACATGGGTTGCCAAAGGTCAACATTTAACGCCGGTGGTCGAAGGTGATCAAATTGTTTGCGAGGGCGAGCTAAGTATTACACAATACTTAAAAGGTTATCCGCGTGATATACATTCTAACCATTATGATCCTAAACTCGAAGACGAAATTCGAAGACTCTATCGCCAACTACAAGAATTATAGTAGATTTTTATCAAATCTAACTTTTCCTCCGCCATTTAAATATGGCGGTTTTTTTTATTTATACTCTTGACTTTTGTCGAATTTTGTTATATACTTTATTACAGTTTAGTTGCTAATTCAGTATAGGGAGGAATACTTATGGAACAAGCGGAGGTGCTGAAGCTGAAGTCGGAACCTGGCGAAAGCGTAACATCTGTTCGCATAAGAGCGATGAAGCTTGCCTGTGAAGAGTACCGTGATGTTGTTTTTATTCACGATAGTACCGAGCATCAAATCTCTTACAAAGAGGCATTAAAGACACTGGCAGCCGATGCGTATGCATATTTTGAAAGTTTGATAGAACACCAAGAACATTGCGCTGAAGCACTTCGGTTTGCAGAAACGCGTATCGAAAATGATCGCGAATGGTACAGGCACATACTAGGAATCGAAGTTCCAGAAGTACCAAGCCTACTCGCTTTGTCTGTGCCAGTTTAACTATTGGCGTTTGCCCAAACTATTTTGACCGGTGGAATTATATTTCACCGGTTTTTTTTGGCGCTAGGGCTTGACAAACGGTCATTTGTGTGCTATAATTTGGGTGTTCTTTCGGGGTTCCGAAAGAATTTTTTTAAAGCCTCAGATTTGTCGAAAGTGATTTTGACAAGATGATGGCACAAGAAGGAAAATATGTTAAGAATATTTAAAAAGTCTCCAGTAGGTGTTGCCCAGTTTCTTTCCGTTGGTCTATTCATTGTCTTAATCCCCTTTTCTGGTAAACCTACTACGAAAACTCAATATGAAACTCGTATTAAACTTGATACTAATAATGCCCAGCTTTTAACTTTGCCTGAGAAAAAGGTTGAAGTTTACTCGGCTGGTTCACGCGAAGACCTTAACAATTTAGATCCAGAAGCCATTAAAGGTTTAATGCAAGCGATTGCTCCCGAATATGGTGTTGATTGGAAAATGGTTTACGCGATTGGTTACCACGAATCTGGTAACTATGGTTCTTCTTTAGCACGTAACCAAAATAACTTCTTTGGTCGTAAGGCCTCAAGTGGTGGTTATGCCTCTTGGAGCACTCCTGAAGAAGGTATCCGTAACGAGTTCGTTTATTTAAAAACTCGATACTTGGATAAAGGTTTAACTACTCCAGCTGCTATTAACGTAGTTTATGCTGAAGACATGAGTTGGCACTTTGCTGTCGAATCTGTCATGGCCTCGCTGTAAAAAAGTTAATAAAACTAAAAAAGGCTCGAAAGGGCCTTTTTTAGTACTGTCTGTCTTGACATTTTGATTATTTTGTGTTATACTATTCTCGTTCTTTGACAATAAGAAATTACTTGATAGTCCCTTTTTGACCAAATATTTTTGATTAGAAAGGGGTTTTCAAGTAACGTGGAAACGAAAACCTACATCGGTTTCGAGGCTTTCACCTTAAAAGCGCTCAGACGAATCGGGTTTGGTACGGACGATTTGAGATTATCTCAATAGAATCGTAAGTAGCTAAACAAGATTTGATGGAAGAAAAATGGAATTGATTATTGGTATTGTTGTAGTGGTTGTGGCTTTAATTCTGGCTAGCGTAGCATCACCTGTTTCGGCCGCAAGAAGAAGAAAGCGCATGCGTAATTGGGTGCGTGATCGCCATGACACGTTTTACAGTTGGGAAGATAATATTGGCAAGTCAAGGACAGGAACAAAAGTTTATTGGCTTGATGTTGCTGGTCGGCTTCGCGAAGAGCAATTGGAAGACTATCTTCAATATCGCTTCCCTACAAAGGATGAACCAGACAGAATGATTGTTACCTTTGGCAAGCAGCAAGTCCGTGAGTCAGATTTAGTTTTTGAGGAATACCTTACGTTGGTTTATGATCCAATGATTCGTAATCGTTGGATCACGGATGGGTCTAAGCCGAAGAGCGCCGAAAAGTGGGCAATAAACCTTATTGACCCGCACGGTCAGTTTGTTGAGTTGTCAGCTTCAAGCATGAAATCTCTTATCTACACGATTCTTCGTTTAGTTAAAGAGAATCATTGTCTCGACGAACTTGAGCGTAAATGCCTTCGTAATGAAGGTGTTGGTATCCTGGAAGAAAGCAAGAGCAGCATGGGGAAATCCCAAGCACTTGGACATCTTCGAGAAACGCTTGAGGCAGGAGTTGACCGATTAGCTACTGGTTACATACCAGATTTTAGTCATTTGCCGATTCCTCGCTGATTTGAACCTTAAGCTTTCGTCCACGTTCGAAAGCAAATATCCTATGGAGGCCGCCTTAAAAAGCGGCCTTTTCTTTATAGTGTAAACAAATCTTTACATTGTACTTAAAAAAGGGCTCTCTAGACCTCCAAAAGGCTCTACAAGAGTCCTTTTTGGTGTTTATATAGAATTCATGGTAGTTTGATTCCTTCAGGTAAGTTTGTTATACTTTAAGCAATTTAAGGGAAGCTCTTGAACAAAATAAGGCTACTGAGGAGGAAGTAAAATGAAGTGGTTGTTAATTTCGTATTTTCTTGTTGGTTTTGTCTATGCGGTTACAGCGTTCAGACGGGAAAGCAAAGAAAAATATGTGAATTGGTTTAATTTTGATGACCTCTTTGATTTTATTTTTGATGCCCTTTTGTTTATTGGTTACATGGTGTCGTGGGGATTTGTTGCTTTGTATCATCTTGCTAAAATAGCTTTTGTAGTTTTAGTTTCGATGTGCTTTTTTGCTTGTGCTGCAATCTTATTTTTCATAGCTATTTCTTCTCGGCAATATCCCCCATCTACTGATGCTTCTTGCTCTTATTGTGGGACTAATAATTTTTGATACGAGCAACAAGAAATTACAGAGGAGGTATTGAAAATTGGCGGAAATTATTTTAAGGATAGACTTAAAAAAGACTCTTATACCAAAAAACGGGATTGCGATTGAGATTGAAGGGTATGGTTCATTGCATGTTAATGGAGTGCCAAGATTTAGTCTACTTAAGGCGATTTCAAATGCTGCTTTTTTGTTAGATGTTTTTCCAACAAAAGAAAAAAAAGTGCAATTTTGCCTTCTTAAACTTGATTATTATAGCGATAATCCTGGTTTAAAAATTGCCATAATCTAATTTGGCAATTACACTATTTACTCCCCGGAAAACTTCCGGGGATTTTTAATTAGAAATAATCTAATTATGGCGTTGGAGTACTGGTGTCGGCTTCGATTTTTACTTTCTCAAAAACATCCGGGGGAACAATTTCATACCAGAATTGACCAGGTAAAAACTCGATTTCTTTGTTGTTGGAATCATAGAATATGGTTCTGGATTTTAGATCAGTTTTTTTCCAGGTAGCATCAATTTTTTGACCACCATACAGAACATAAGCTTTGCCACTGCCGATAGTTGCCATTGTCCAGCCGTTTTCATTGATTCTGGTTGGCGATTCCCAACGTTCAACCGACTGAATAATAATATTAGTTGGCGCTAATTGATTACCGGTAGCGGCATCTTTATGAGGCGAACCAGCTAATTTGCGCGGATAATTATTATTAAGACTGTCCCAGCTATACTGAACTTTGTACTGGGGGCTGGAAAAATCAATAGTAATATTTTGGGTTAAAGCACTGTTTACTTTGAATTTTTTAGGGTTTAGAAACTTAAAGGAAGTAAAATCGCCTTTCATATCCCAACCTTTAGCTTGGGCCTCTTTATAGAGCTTTTCCGTGCTGGTATACATCGTGTGCTCGGTTGCTTTACCGGCTTCTGGTTCGCGCCAATAAGCTTTTTCGCCTAAGGCAAATTCATCCAAATCAAAAGCCTGTTCTTGAGAAGCGCGATCTAAGGCATCAATATTTCCACCAACATGAGCAATAAAGGCTTTAAATTCCCAAGCCCAATCAAGAAAATAAGTTCGAAGTGATCTAACAGGGCCAACTTTTTGAGCATCTTGGGGGCCGTAAACAGCCATAAAACGGGTAATGCCTCCTTCAGAAATTGCCTCATAAATAATTGAAGCTTTATTTAAACCAGTTTGAGGGCGAGCTTGAGAATGGTTTTCGACAATGATTGCTAGTGGATGACGATTGGCAACATCTTTAGGTACTTGAGTGCCGTCTAGGGGGTTAGCTGTTGTTTGCGGTGAAGGACTTGGTTTAGGTTCGGATTTTTTAGTTTCAGTTTTTTGAGGGCCATATTGTTTATAAGCAACAAAGCCAGCGGCTCCGGCCGCTAGACCAAAAATAATCGAAACAACAATAATAATAATTTTTTTCTTTTTCGGAAGATTCTTAAACATTTTTTTCATCTCCAAAGACTTAAAGCGTCAATTGTATCTTCTAGGTTAACTATTTTTTGTTCAGACATTTTATCAATGGTAATAGTATAGATGCCGTTTTTTTGGCGTAAAAAGGCAATCTTATCTTCCAAAGGAGAAAAAAGCGGTTGTTGACTTGTTCCGTCAGTTGTCAGTTGCAAGCGATTTGAGCCATCAATGTTTGAAAGATAAATATCAGATTTTTCTGAAAACACAACTTCGTAAACAATTTTTTTACCTTGATAATCGATTTGAAAATTAGTGATAACCTTAGGAGCGATAACATCATCAACTTGAGTGGAAACCTTGCTTTCCGGATTGATGGTGTAAATATGAGGGGTTTGTGATTTTGAAAGATAAAAAGGATTATCGGTTTTATCCCAAGAGATCCTTTTGGCCTCAATATCAAAAGTTTTAGTGCTGCTCGAATTTTCAAAATTAAATGTCCAACAGGCATTTTTCGTTGTTCCGTTTGGCGGAGTACTGCTGCAATAAATAAGGTTCTTTGAGTCCTGGTTCCAGGAGTAATCGGCAATTTTAACCTTAGTTTGTTCGGTAATATTTTGCCACGTGTCTGCATCAAGATTTTTAACAAAAATAGCATCGGAACTATTACCTTCGGCTAAAATTGCCAGTTTTGTTTTGTCGGGGTTATATTTAGGGTTTAAAAAATCTTCCCAATCACTAAAGGTGGAAATATCTTTAGCTGCCAATTTTTCTTTTTGAATATTATTAGCGTCACCTTGCCAAATTTCCCAATCACCAGAGGAATTTTTTGTCTCATAAGCAATTTCCGCTTTTGATTTATTGAGGTCGAGTTTACCAATTTCTCCTTGAGTTTCGAAATTATTAGTTTTAGTAGGGTCTGTTGGGTCAACTCGATATAGAATATTTCCATTAACATAGTAAATAAAATCGCGAGTACTAATAATCTCTACCTGGATTGGTGGAGTTTTAGTGATGGTGTAACCGCGTATACATCTTAGGTAAAAAATTACCCCGCTGGTAACTAAAACCAGAAAATAAAGAATAAATAAAAGATAAGTAGTTTTTTTCATTGTTTATTAGGTTCTCTCATGATTGGGAAAATAATTGTAAAAGCCGAACCAATCCCCTCTCTTGATTCAGCATAAATTTGGCCATTCATTCTTAAAACTATTTCTTTAGTAATCCAAAGACCCAAACCGGTACCGGGAATATCAGCCGTTTTTTCGTTTTTAATTCGGTAAAACCTGGTAAAAAGATCTTTCATATCTTGCTTTGACATACCAACACCAGTATCTTGAACAATAATTTTTAAATGATCTTCTTCGACACGATGATAAATAGAAACTTTTCCTTTGACAGTGTATTTTATGGCATTACCAATAACATTTTCTAAAACTTGAGCTAAACGTTCTGGGTCAGCAAAAATTAAAGGGCGAGGTTCAGGGAGGGGCTGATATTCAAGTTTAATTTTCTTTTCATCAGCTTGGATTTTAATTTCCGAGACAACTTCCTGAAGGGGTGTGGCAACATCAACGGCTTGCATGTCAAAACGCATTCTTCCTTGTTCAAGTCTTGAAACATCTAGCAATGCATCAACTAAAGCGTCCAATCTTTTAATATTGGCTAAAATTTTCTCAAGGTGAATTTTGGCTTTTTCATCAACACTGCCGGCGACACCTTCGAAAATCATCGACATGTATCCCTTAATAGCTGCCATCGGCGTTTTAAGCTCGTGAGAAGCCATGGAAATAAAGTCGTCTTTCATCTTGTCAACTTCTCGCAACCTTTTAATTAAAAGAGCGTATTCAAAGATGTGGAAATGGTTGGATAAAAGCAGCAAAACAAAGAAAATAGTGATTGCTAAAAGAATCAAACTTTCACCCAGAGTTTTTTGGGTCATAGTATCAATATCAGCAGTACTCACTCGCATGTTTAAAAGAGCGGTTTTTTGAGAATTAATATCTTTTATTGGTGAAACAATTATCCAATAGCGTCCTTCGCTGCCTTTTCGGGCGACAAAACTGGTAATATCTTTGCCTTCTACCCACGAACTGGTATATTCGAGCGATTTATAAGTAAGGCCAACATTGTTGTTGTTTGAACTGGCAATTGCTTGAAAACCATCGTCAACTGGTTTTAAAATGGTAATTTCAGAAAATTCATTGTCAGCTTCTACAATATTTTGAATTTTTGTTTCTAAAATATCATTTTTGTCCAAGGAATCAGAGATAGCGCCGACAAAAGCAGTTTTAGCTAAAACAGTCTTTTTTTGAAGTTCGGTCTCAATATTTTTTTGGAATTTTTGAACACTCCAAAAAGTATTGATAATAATCAAAATAGGAATAAGAAAAATTAGAATTAAAGAGTAAATAAATTGAGAGCCTTCTTTAGCTGTATCGCCTTGCTGGTCAGCGTAGGCTATTTTTTTCCTGGACACAAAAACCCTCCTTAAAGTGTCATGATGGGTGTTTTTTTAAAGTCGCTAAAGCTTTTTTAAATAACGGCAAATCGTCTTTGCGGTAACCTAAAAGTTTTATAACTTCTTTTTCGCCAATCCATTGAGCATCATTTATCTCTTCTTTTTGATAAGAAAGATTCGTTTCTTTTGATGCCTCCATAAGGTAAAAATAAACAAACTTATGAATTAACTCACCGTCTTTTTTAAACCAGTAATCAATCTTGTCAACTAATTTGATAACTTTCAATTTATCTTCAATGCCAAGCTCTTCACCGACTTCTCTTAAAGCAGCCATTTCTGGCTTTTCTTTTTTTTCAATTTTACCTTTGGGAAAGGTCCATTTATTGTATGAATCTAAAATTAAAGCAAACAAAAACTCATCATTTTCTTGCTTGTAAACAATCCCGCCAGCGGAAAATTCAAATTTCATATTTTATATCAATTTAACTGAATCGAATTAATAAAGTTGTTGTACCACTGACCACCTTCGCCAAAAATGCTTTCAGGGGCGCTGTACGTAACAACCATAACTTTCGAAGGTCTTTCAATGTAAGTGGCGACTTTTGGACCGTTTTTGCTTAATTCTTGCTGATAAGCAGTTTTATTAGAAACAGTAATTTCTTTAGCGGCTTTTTTTTCGCCGGTGGCAACCGTATTAGCTTCAACCCATTGTTTTAAAGTTTTATCATTGGAATTTTGAAAATTAATTTCAATTTTATAACCAGTCGGTTCGCCTGTCAAAGACTCTTTATTGGAAGCAAAAACTAAAGTCTCGGCTTGGGGATCGGTTGTGCTTGCCTGCCAACCATTAGGGTATTTTAAAGAGAAATCGTATAAATTTGAAGTATAATTTGACCAAGTATTTACATCAAGTGAGGGGCTGTTGGTGGCAGTTGGTGTTGCCTCAACTGATGAAGCTGATGACTTAAAATTATCCCAATATTTAAAACCAAAGAATCCGCCAGCTGAGCCAACAACTAAAGCGACTAATATTAGAGCCATTAAAGAAGCGTTGAGAGCACTTGCCTTAACTGGTGGTTGAGGCACTTGTGGAGCATCTTGAGGGTTTTGATAATTTTTAACTTGAACTGGTTGAGGATTTTCGGGTGTTTTTGGCACCTGAGGCGTTGCTGGTTGAAAATTTGCGTCTTCAACTTCAATGACATTTTCATCTTCATTTTTTGGTTTTTGATCTTCTAGAGTTTCGTTTTCTTCTATTGGTGCAAGAACTGGTGTTTCTTCTTGTGGCGGCACGGGATTAGGTTTTGGTGCTGGAGTTGGTGGTGTCGGCATTGGCATCGGTTCAGGCTCAGGCATTGGTGGGGCGGCAGGAGTTGGTGGCACTGGGGCTACTAGACTACTTGGCGCTGGAGTTGTTTTTTCTTCAACACCAATATTAGGTGTACCAACACCAACATTATGTTCAGAGGGCTGTTGAAGAGGAATCCGGTTTTCGGGTTCTGGATTTGGTACTGGAGGTTGTACTGGAGTACTTGGTGGATTAGGTGGAGTAGTTTTAATTGGAATATTTTGCTCTGTGGGTGTTACAGGTGGTGGCGGAGGTGGTGCTACAGGCATGGTCTGATTTTGATCATCAGATTTTTGCGTTGAGGACTGATTTATTTGTTGATTGCGATTAACCAAGTCTTTTTCATCTTGGGTTGGTTGTCCGGTATTCATATAAACCTCCTTATAAACTATATAAAATCTTTCCACTTGTAAGTGGTAGTTAACTTTAATATATCATAGAAAATATAAGTTTAGCAAAAGGTTTGTATAGTTTCTTGACTTTTAAGGGAAAATATAGTAATCTTAATCAAGTTTTGTAGATTGACAACTAAATACTTTGCCGGTTGAGCACAAGATCGGTCTTGATACAAAGATGGTGGTGTGCAAGACCGGCATTTGATTTGCGCTGATCAAGGACAGAAAACTGTCTGTTTCAAAAATAACTGTGCCCAAGATCAGCGCAGAAATTTTGTCCAGATGAAAGCAAGTCATTCACTGATTCAAAAATGCTTTTGCTTTGAGTCTGGGCAATATCTTTTTGCCACATGATAACAATCACCTCCTTGTTCCAAAATCAGAAATGTTAAAGTGTGGCAAAACTTTGGGGTGATGATAGCAATTATCAGAATGTTTCAATTGAGCGGATGCTAGCATCGCCCCAATCATTTTTGAGCCATAAGAGCAACGGCTCTCCTGTTTCAAGTAATAAAATGTTCAAGTGGCTCAAAAACAGAGGGTGGAATAACAATCTTTTCATTGTTGCAAGGTGATTGATGTTAAACCACCCTTCTTATCTTTGCCAAAGACTTTGGAAGTTAATGGCAAAATCCCAATTTGTGCGCAAAAGGAGGATTCGAAAAATGAATAATTGGGCGTTAGGGTTTGCTATTAAGCAGCCATGTATTTTGGCTTCGTGGCAGACAAGGGAAGAAAAACCAAAAATTACAGAATTTTCTGTGATTGACGAAAATGGCAGACTTCTTGACTTTGAAGATATCAAAGTCAAGGATACACCACTTACCGAACTTTGGCAGCCAGGAGACAGGTTGATTGCCGAGGTTGGCGGCCAGTCTTATGCTTTTTGTCTTCAGGCACTTTCACGTGGCTTGCGAGTTTTCAGATTTCACTCATACGAGTTAAGCTGGCTTGCTCGAGAGTTTGGTGACGATGAGGTTGATAAAAGCCGCAAAGAGCGAGTCAAAGTAATGGCAAGATCAGCCGAAGTTAACTCAGGGCTGCTTTACGAGATGTTGCCGATGGACGAATCAGTTGCTTATATTACTGGTTGGATTGATGAATATATTGAAATCCAGCAAGAGCAAAGGATTCGGGCGCAGCAAAGAGCCAACGTTCGTTTAATGAATACTCTTTGGATGCCAAACAAGCCAAAGGGTAAGCACATTGAGCGAGTTAAAAAAGGTTTTACAAATGCTGAGATTGATTATTTTCTTGCTCGTGAAGCCGATCTTTTGTCAGCAATCAGTAAAGAACTGCCTAATGTGCCAATTTGGGCGCAATATCTGAAAAACCTGAACGGTGTTGGTCCTTCGATTGCTGCTCGTCTAATTGGTGAAATTCGTGACATTAAGCGGTTTCCAAAGCTTGGTGGTTTTCGCTCAGAATGTGGTTTGCGGGTAGTTGACGGTAAAGCTGCCAAGTTTCGGCGCGGTAAAGAAGAAAATGGCAAAAGAGTTACTTTTAATCCGGCGCTTCGCCAAGCCTTGTTTCTTTTTTCCGATCAAATTGTTCGCGGTGGCGAGAAAAACCTTTACAATGCTTCTTACAAGAAGTGGAAAGAACACTATACGGCTCGCGATGGCGATAATTTAACCAAAAAACATATCGATAATCGCGCTCGTCGGGCGGCGGTTTCGGATTTTGCTGATGATCTTTGGAAGGCTTGGTGGCGATTAGAGGAAGCGCGAGGCGAAACACTTCCTCAAAGCGTTCGCGATGTACTTTACGCTGTTAATACTCTTTCTTGATTAACTTTGCCGGTCAAGCACAAAGGTTGTGATGTTTCAAAACGATGTTTGGTCAAGATCGGCATTCAATTTGCGCTGATTGAGGACAAAACCATCTCTGTTACAAAAAAGATGATGTTCCAAGATCAGCGCAGAAATTTTGTCCAACAAGGTCATAGATTAGCCTGTTTCAAATTGACAGCTGATCAAGTTGGGCATACACCTCCGGTGGTTTTTCCGCCGGAGGTTTTTTAGTATCCCCGCACTTTGCTTATTTTTCTATTTCCCGCCGATTACAACAACAACATCGTAGGGAGATTCTTGGGTAAAGGCTTGAATTTTAGCTTGGTATGCTGTTAGTTCGTCAGCAATTTTTTGGGCGATTTCTTCTTTGCCAGGACTAAAATAAACAATCGTTTGATCGTATAAATTTAAGGCATTTTCTGTTTTTATAACTTTTAAGCCCAAATCCTCGATTAATTGAGTAACTTTTGTGGTTTCTTCCCCCTTACCAGTGCCGTTTAAAACTTTAATGAGAACTTTTTTTTCTGTGCTGGTTTGAGATTGCGGTGTATTTGTAGTTGTTATTTTGTTAGTATCGGGTAATTTATTTTGTGAGGTAGCATACATAAAAATAATCACAAATCCACTAATCAAAAATAGTAAAAACAAAGAAGCGTTTTTTGATTTTTTCGTGCGTTTTGGTGTGTGTTTTTGTGGTCGTTTTTGAGGAGGAAGAATATCCCAAACTCTACCCATTTTTACTCCTAATTCCTCCTTGTTTGTTACCTAACCTCGGTATGAAAAGTTTAATTCCATTGAATCTGGTCTAAATAAGTATTGTGATGCTTAAAATGAAAATTAAAATCATCAGGGTTACGGCCAACTGTTTGAATCTTTTTTTGAATTTCCGCAGCGCCTAAATAGTTTAAATAACCTACCTGAATTGGGTTAAAACCCATTCTCTGAGTTGTGAAAACATCAGCTGCCAAACAATTCGCGCTTGTTACCGCAAAACGAGTCTCTATTGGGTCGCCATTAATTGGACCGTTGCCTTCCATAGAGATCCAGCCATCAATTACGGAAATATGGGGAAAAGTATATTTATTAATTGCCGCGATTGTTTTATTAATCGCCTTAGGTCCTTGATGAACTTTTGGTTTGTCTTCTTTTAAGATAGAACCCGTGGCCATATTTTTGATCGATAGGCTCACAACAACATCGTCATGAGTTTTTGGTGGACTAACAGAGATTCTTAAAGGCGCCTCGGCAACAGTATTAGAAATTTGTAGTTGCATTGGTTTTAGGTTTTTGTCGAATCCGTCAACACAAATTGCGTCGGCAAAATCTAGGTCTAAGAATTCCAGATTAGGAAACATGCTTTTAAGCCCTAAATATTTAAAATTACGGAAGGCTTCCATAGTGTTACCTGCGCTAGAACCTTCGGCCAAAATAATTCTTCCTTGCCAAATTGGTTGAATAAAATCTAAAATTGCCATTATGGCGTCAACGTGCGTGACGGCATTTTCTTTTTTAGTATCAATACAATTAGGTTTGATTAGAATATAGTCTTTTTTTGCGTCAAGAGTATAAATTTTTTCACTAATTTCTGTAAAAATAAAATCTAAGCCCCGGAAAACTGTTTGATAACGATCTTTTTCTTGAGCCAAAGCAACTTTGACAAGTTCCATGAGCTGTCCTTTCTTTACTTAAATATAGCTTATTGAGGATAGCCTCGCAAGTTAATAAAATTTACAAAAAATCGCGGGGTTGGCCCGCGATAAAATAAATTGTGGAAAATCAGATTTGATTATTTGAGGGGTACAAGTAGTTTTCCGGAATAATTGTGGTAGAACACGGTCGTAGGTTGTCCTTTTACCCACTTAATTATTTTTTCTTTGCCAGAAAACTTTGCGAAAGTGTCGTTTTCCATATTAACGTCGTTGTAATAAACTGCGCCATTTTCAATGCTTTCGGTTCCACCTATCGGGAAATGTTGCGGTAGGCCACGACCGCCGCAAAAAATGCGTTTACTGTAAGCGTCATGAAGAGCTTCTTTGACAATTTCGGTCATTCGTTTGTTTACTTGTTCGTTGTTAAAAAGCTCCTTACCTTCGTACTGCATCATCCAAATTGGGACGTGAGTGGTTTTGTGAAAGATAACAATCATTCCACCACTTTGCTTTTCGAAGGAAACGTACGAATCGACATAGGTTAGTTTACCAGTTTGCAGAGTAAATACTTTATTTCCGCAAACATCAGGTTTGTATTTGCCACCACCAGCATATCCTGCAAGACCACCTTCAAAAAAACAGCCTTTTACTTCTTGCAAAGTAATGATTTTTTGGATTTCTTCCGGTGTCATTTATACCATTACCGCCTTTCATGTAGTTACAGGTTACGGATTATATTAACAAATATTTATTTTGTTGTCAATCCTACTCCATCCTTATTTCTTTGAATTCAACTTTTTTTTGCCAAACTTGTTCAGCGACTTGTTTTTGTCTTGGGGAAAGTTGGCTACCGGCAGTTTTAAATTCAATAAAGACGATTTTGTCATCTTCAAATTGAATACCATCGATAGGAGTACCCAGGAATCGAAAATTTTCTGGTAAATAAGGGTAGTTTTTTAAAAATGGCATAAATTGTTCAGCCATTTTGCCGTATCTTGATGACAGTGAAGCCTTTCTGAAATTTATATCTTTTAAAAACCAAACTGTTCGTCGCCAAAGAAAGAACAAAATAAGGCATAAAATTGTTAAAAATAAGATAACTTGATAAGTCGCAGGCATTTAAAAATCCTTAATAGTTAAGCCACAAAGGCATAAGACGATTTCAAATATTTTATCTAAATTTTCTAATGACACCTTTAACCCTCCCCTGAATCATTACTTTTTTAACTCTAATTGGTTGATAATTGGAATTAGCTGGCTGCAACCTAATATGGTCTTTTTCTTTGTAATATCTTTTCAAAGTGGCGTTTTCGTTGTCTAAGAGAGCAACAACAATCTCGCCATTATTTGGGGTAGAAGTTTGCTCAATAATAATGTAATCGCCATCTAAAATACCGTCGTCGATCATTGAGTCTCCCCTAACCCTAAGGGCAAATACATTTTTACTAACCATATCGCGAGGAATGTCGATAGTTTCGTTTGTTCTGATTGCCTCAATTGGCGCGCCGGCGGCAATTAATCCAGCAAGTTCGACTTCAAAGGTTCTTTCGTCAAAGCGAGGAGTTAGTTGCAAAGAACGGGCTTCGTTGTAATCTTTGGTCAAATACTCTTTTTCCTTAAGGTTGTTGATATGATCGGCAACGGTGGCAATTGAGGAAAGATGAAAAAATTCGGCTATCTCACGATAGGAGGGGGCGTAATCGTGAGATTGAATATATTCTTCGATAAAATCTAAGATTTCTTTTTGTCGTTTGGTTAGTGGTTGCATGCTACCTCCATTTTTATCTTCGTTTTTTGTTCGTCTAAATACATCTTGACCGAACATAAAACGAATGTCAAGGGTTTTTAAAAACAGGTTTAAATTTGTTAAATATTAAAAAACTGTGGATAAGTTTTTAGCTTGACATTTTAGTATTTTAATGATATATTGAATTGTTTTCCTTCTGGATCTAGGTAGCTATTGCTGTTAGGAGGATGCTCTGATGTCTGAAAGTATTATCTTTTACGCTTTGAAAAAAAGTGAAACCCTCAATGCTCCAGTGGCAGTACGGAAGTTTATTGAGGATTTCTGTGAAGAAAAAGAAGTCTTTGGCGTTCCTTGCTTTGTTGTGATCGGTACTGATTATAAGTCTCCTTGGGTTTGTATGGTAGACAGTGATTACAAAGAAGGGTTGTCGAAAGATGAACTTGAAGATGGTGGTGTTTTTGCCTGGTTTGAAAATCATCCAGAAGTTGTTTTCAAGTATTACTGGAGTTAGCAAGACGATTAACCAAAAATCCCCAGAGGTTTTAATTCTGGGGATTTTTTAGTTCAAAAAAACGTAGATTCGAAATTATTTAGCCAGTCGTTTTTGCAAAAATTCAACGAGTTTTTCTTGAGCAACAGTTTCTTGGGTGCCACTATCCATATCTTTAAAAATGACGGTTTTATCAATTGATTCACGTTGACCTAATATAAGACAGGTTTTGGCGCCCATTTTGTTTGCGGCTCGAAGTTGAGCTTTAAGCGATTCTTTACCTAAAATATTAGTGGCTTTAAAACCAGCGTTGGTTAATTTAGCCGAAAGCATTAAACTAAGCTTTTTGGCCTTGTCGCCAACATGAATTAAACAAACATCAGCCATAGCCTCGGCAGGAATTTCTATTTCTTGAGATTTTAGAATATTAATTATTCTTTCCATTCCTCCTGCCCAACCAACGGCAGGTGTCGGTGTGCCACCAAAAAGTTCAATTAAACCATCGTAACGACCGCCGGCCAAGATGGCTAAATTCTCGTTTTGATTTTTTTCATAATAAATTTCAAAAACCGTACGGCTATAGTAATCTAGTCCTCTAACAAGCCGCGGATTAAGATTATAAGGAATGCCAAGACCATCAAGATTTTCTAAAACTTCTTTAAAATGGCTTTTACAAGCATCGCATAAAGTATCGATTAGTTGTGGAGCGCTATCAATAATTTTTTGGCATTTGCTTTCTTTACAGTCAAAAATTCTTAATGGGTTTTCAACGAAGCGACGATTGCAATCATTGCAAAGATCTTCCAAGAAACCTTGGAAATATTCAACAATTTTCTTCTTCATTTTCGCTCGGCAGTTTGGACAGCCAATGCTATTAATTTCCAATTTTAAAGCATCTCTTAGGCCAATATCGGATAAAGTTTGAAAGGCTAATAAAATTATCGAGGCGTCAACAATTGGGTCACTGTCTCCAATAATTTCAACACCAAATTGATTATGAATGCGATAACGTCCGGCTTGAGGTCTCTCGTAGCGAAAGGCTGGTCCCGAATACCATAATTTGACTGGTTGAGGAAGATTCATCATACCGTTTTGAACATAGGCGCGGACAATTCCAGCAGTGTATTCGGGGCGTAAAACCATAGTTTTCGCGTCTTCTTCAGCAATAGTATCAGTAATACTGCTAAAACGACGAACTTCGAACATTTCTTTATCAATAATGTCAGTACCTTTGCCAATAGCGCGAGTATAGGTTTCGGCATATTCGTAAATAGGTGTTTCGATTCGTTGGCAACCAAAAATATCCATGTTTTTTTGGATGTTTTTTGTTAAGTATCGCCAATACTTTTGTTCTTCAGGGAGAATGTCTCTTGTTCCTCGAGGGCTTTGAATGTTTTTTTTCATAATTTTTAGTTAATTGTTAACCATATTATATGAGAAATTTTTCCAAAATGCAAGTGTTCACAAAAGCTTCTTACTTTTAAGGAAGTGACGAATACGATTTTTGGCTAGAGAGGTTTTTACTAAATCAAGCCAATCGCGCTTAGGTCCGGTAGATTTTTTAGCTTTAATAATCGAGACAATATCGCCATTCTTTAATGTGGTGGAAATTTTGACCATTTTGTTATTAACTTTGGCCCCAGAAATTGATTCGCCTAAAGTGGTATGAATGGCGTAAGCAAAATCGATCACCGTTGCTCCAACAGGTAGGTTTTTCACGTCGCCAGTAGGTGTATAGACAAAAATTCGATCAGAGAAAAAATCCATACCCAAATCATCGAGAACCTCTTTATTATCAGAAAGATTTTTTTGCCAACGGGCTAATTCCTGAACCCATTGAAGCTCATCTTTGGGAACTTTACTAATATTTCTTTTAAGATATTCAAGAGTATTTTTTTTATCTGAATAATGCCAATGAGCGGCAATACCATTTTCAGCGTGATCGTGCATTTTTTTAGTTCTAATTTGAATTTCGATTATTTGACCCGCTTCGGCAAAAACTGTTGTGTGAATTGACTGATAACCGTTTGGCTTAGGCATGGCAATGTAGTCTTTAATCCGGCCAACTAAAGGTCGCCAAGTTTCGTGAATAATTCCCAAAACTTTATAACAATCCTCAACGCTGTTAACAATCACCCTCAAGGCAACTAAATCATAGATTCGAGAAAGGTCGTCATCGTAACGCTTTAGTTTTTGCCAAAGTGAATACATGTGTTTCGCTCGGCCGTTAACTTCTGCCCTAATACCCATTTTGCCCAGTTTTTTAAGGAGTATTTTTTTTAGTTTGGTAATATATTTTTCTTTTTTGCTTAAATCATCAGTAATTCGTTCTTTAAGTTTTTTGTAATCTTGGGGGTAAACATAAGGAAAAGACAAATCCTCAAGTTCACCTTTTAGTTCCCCCATTCCTAATCGGTCAGCCAAAGGGGCATAGATTTCCAAGGTTTCTTTGGCAATTCGAAGACGTTTTTCTTCTGGTATACCTTGCAAGGTTTTCATGTTATGGCGTCGGTCGGCTAATTTAATAATAACAATTCGAATGTCATGAGCCATAGCCATAAACATTTTTCGTAAAGTTTCCACCTGTCGATCAAATTCATGAAGCTCTTTTTCGTCACGTAAAAAGAGCCATTTTCGACGGATGCGAATTTTGCCAAGTTTGGTGACACCGTCAACCAGTGTGGCAACTTTTCGACCAAAATGACGCCTAATTTGGCTAATTTCGCAAGGAGTATCTTCGCAGACATCGTGCAACAAAGCGGCGGCTACTGTTGGGCCGTCAAGTTTTAGATCTAAAATAAAAGAAGCGGTTTCGAGTTCGTGTTGAACAAATGGTTCGCCAGTTAAACGTTTCTGGCTTTGATGGGCTTTTTTGGCAAACTCAAAAGCCCGACGGATAAGTTTTTTATCCTGGGTGGATAAATAGTCAGCTTTTTTTAGGAGCTCATCAAAAGTCATTGTATCTGAAGCGTACCATATCTTTTACGGATTGACAAATGGGTGGAATGGTGTTAAAGTAGCATATAGTTTTGTAAGTTAAGAATGCACATCACAATTAAGGAGAACGCGCAAATGCAGGTAGCAGAAATCGTGAAGCTGGTGGACGGCGTAGCGCTTACTATGATAGATCGGGAAAAGTTTTGCGATATCCACAAATCGATCGGCGTGATGGATATGACAATGCTTAATGAGTTGGATAACAAGTTGGCGATTAGTCCACTTGAGGATATCGATGAAAAGGGTCGTGACTCGTCGTCATTAACGACTGTAATGTTAGTTTATGGCCGCAAAGCAGATCTTGTTATTAGCGCGATGAAGCAATTGAATGTCGATTTTTACGAGTTATTGAAATTGGTTAAATCAAGCTATACTAGGATGTGGCTGTTACCAGATCTTGCTTATCGTTTAGAGGAAGAGATTGTAAAAGCGGAAATGGAAGTAGCGGCTAATGAGCAAATGGTGCCTGTGGTAGCGGTCATGTATGGCATGCTTTCCTATGTATATGGTAGCCTGCATTTAGGCAAATGGATTTTCTGAGATGAGTATTTGGGATTTCTAATAAAGGAGGAATATTGTTATGGAGACGGGACTTGTTTCGTGGTTTATACCAGCGTTAACAGTTTATGTGATTGGGGCGTTAATTACTTATGGTATATTAGATACAAGCAGTCGCCACAGTGATGATGCTGGTGTCGTAGTAACGGTAACTTTTTTGTGGCCGCTGGCAATAGTGATTATTGTTTTGTACTATCTTTGTTTTTGGACCATCAATCTTGGTAGATTTCTGGGTAAAAAATTCGGTTGAGATTTTCTCTTTACGTTTTTGACTATTCCGGCGATTAGTTTATTACTTTTCGCCGATTTTTTTAATCTCTTAAACCATTTTGATACACCGCGTAGGTGTATCACGGTTGGTTAAAATCAAAAGTAATTTTTAATATTCGAGACTAGTTGCTGAAACCAGGGTGGGTTTTTGTAGAACAAATATAAAATGACAATTATAAAAACAACAAAGAAAATTGTGGAAAAGATTCGATTAAAACAAGATTTTAGACAGCCCATAATAATAAAAATCCTAAATCTGAAATCCTAATTTCTAAATAAATTTTAAATAACAAATCTATTATTTTGTAGGTGATGGAGTGGCTTGAGGGTTAGGTGTGGTTGGCGTTGGCGACGATGGCGATTGTTTAACAGGCGGCTTAGGTTCTGGCGGATGAGGTAAAGCATAAGAAAGAATTATTAAAACTAAACCTATTCCAGCAAGTATCCCCCCATAGATAAAGGAAAGTTGCATTGAGTTAGCATTGATGGCTTCGATCATAGGGTTAATAAATTTAACAATTTCTGGATCAAGACCATTAGCAATTTGACCGGTAAAAATTTGGGGTAATGCTTTAGAAAAGACATTTAAAATTAAAATACTGCCGGCGGGTAAAAGCAATCCCCAGCCTACCCAACGCAAAATTGATGGCCACCAGCTTCGTCCTAAAAGAACTAAAAGTCCAATCATAATTAGACTTAAAATAATCGAAACCCAGTAGGTAATATTTATAATTTTAAAAATTAATTTTAAATTAGCTAGTTTTTGGTCAACATTTTTAAGATCACGCAAATTATAAGTATCCGGAATGTTGGCCATTATTTCATCGGTATAACTAGAACCTTGAGTGCCTTGTTGAATTTGAGTTGGTGTTGTTCCCTGAGGAAGACAACTTGGCAAACCATTATTTTCAGAAACACTCATTTCGATACCACTTGCGCATGTTGGCAATTTAATCATTTCCTGAGAAAGAATGTTTGGTAATTTTTTTTCTAAGGTAGTTTTAAAGCCCTTGAGGTCAAATGTTACATCTAAAGTATTGGTTTGATTATTAAGGTAGCTAAAAAATGGTGGAATATTTTTTTCAACCTGTGTCTGGACTACTTTTGGGTCAATTGATTTAATAATTCCGAGTACTAAAACTTTTGTTTGCAAATTTTCACTTTTATTTTGCCCGTAAAGATTTTCAACTAATTTTGGTAAATTTTCGTAAACATTGGATTGATCCAAAACTTTGATTAAAGTCTTAGGTTGGAAAAAGGCTTTAAATTCTAAAAGGCTAATAAAAGTTGTAATTGTGAGTCCCAAAATAGTAAAAATAAAAATAGCTAAACATTTATGACGCATTGTCCTCCTTATATAAATTTATCTTACCACTTTCGAAGTTAAAAAAACCAGCGGTTCTGAAGAACCGCTGGATAAGTTTAGAGTATTGCCTCCATTTTGGCGACAATTGCATTTTGCTGAGGCGTAGACATGGTTGTTGCCGAAAGCAACAATTGCAGTCTAAGAACCTTTTCCGTCTTAGTTGCGACATCGTCAAGACGATCCCTTAACCAAGTTGGAATTGCTGAACGATTATTGAGCCACAACCCTTCAGAAACGAATTGTTCCGGTCGAAAAACCGAAAATTCATCTCTGGGAAATTCTACGAATCGGAAACAGATATCCTTGCAACCAATTTGGTAGAGTGTTCGAACAACATTGATCTGAAGGTCGGTTGGTGTTCTGTGATGGTTTATATTGCAAACCAAAACAAAAATCCAATTGTTTGGTAGCTTTAATCCCATTGGACACAGCTTCAAAGAGTGGTATTCGCTCGCCGTGTGAGCAAGCAGTCCCTCGCCATAGGCAGTGGTAATCCTCTGCGATTTGCGAGAGCTAAAGTACTCACCTTTAAGAGCTTTAACCTGCTCTGCGTTGCACATGGTGCTAATCTGTCTTATCATCACTTGTATCCTCTCGTTGTTGGAATTTTGTTACTAAATCACAAACTCTATTTGGTTGTCTATTAAATTGTGTTTTTTGTGATTGATAAGATCTTTACCTTTAGTTTGGTTTTTTTTCAAAGCATTTATTTTTGCTTTAGTTTTTATTTTTTAAGGTAAAGGATTCAGATTTATTGGCAACGTAAAATATGCCAATTTGCTAAAATTATATCTTAATTTTTCGCATTTGTCAAGGAAGGAGAGCTATTTTATTTTTTCAAAAACAATCTTATTATTGCGAACTTTTACTTCAATTTTTTCGCCTTTTTTGATTTTGCCCGCCAAGATATTTTCCGAAAGAGGATCTTCGATTAAATCGGAAATTGCTCGCCTGATTGGTCGAGCGCCATATTCAGGAGCATAACCGTGTTTGCCAACCATTTCTTTGGTGGAATTAGAAAATGTTAAGTAGTACTCTTGATCCTCAAGCCGTTTTTTTAAAAACTCAAGGTTTAGATCAATAATTTTTGAAATATCATCTTTACTTAGGGCATGAAAAACAACAGTTTTATCAAGTCGATTAATTAATTCTGGTTTAAGGTCTTGTTTTAAACGCGCCACAAGTTCGGTTTTCATTTTTTCATAGTCATTGGCCGCTTTTTTCTTAGTATTACCCTTAGCTTGAAAGCCAATCGCCGCTTGTCTGTTTAATTCTTGCAAACCAATATTGGAAGTTAAAATTATAATTGTATTTCGAAAATTAACTTTTCTGCCCTTAGCATCGGTAAGCTGACCATCTTCTAAAATCTGTAACAAGATATTAAAGACTTCCGGATGAGCTTTTTCAATTTCATCAAACAAAACAATCGAATAAGGATGTTTTCTGACAGCTTCAGTTAGACGACCTGATTCTTCATAACCAACGTAGCCTGGAGGCGCACCCACAAGCCTGGAAACATTATGTTTTTCCATAAATTCCGACATGTCGATTTTAATAATTGCTTCACGTGAGCCGAAAAGTTCTAAGGCTAGAACTCTGGCTAATTCAGTTTTACCAACACCGGTAGGGCCTAAAAAGATGAAAGAGCCGATTGGTCGATTTGGATCAGTGACCCCTGTTTTTGAACGTCTAACAGCTTGAGAAATTTCAGAAATGGCTTCGTCTTGACCGATAATTCTTTTCTTTAAAAGTTTGCCCAAATTCAAATATTTATTTTTTTCGGTTTTGGTTAAATTTTCAACTGGTGTGTTTGTCCAAAGAGAAATGACTCGGGCAATATCGGTCGCATCAATTACCGGTGTGGGTGTTTTTTTACCAACTTTATTTAATTGGTCAATTTCTTCTTGAATTCGACATTCGAGTTCTTTTAACTCAGCAGCTTTTTTAAAATTTTGTTTTTCCGCTTCAGCTTCTTTTTCTTGGCAAAGAAGAAACATTTGTTTTTCAAGATTTTTAAGTTGAGGGCTATCTTCCGTGGCTGTAGCAATTTTTCGAGCGGCGGAGGCTTCATCAATCAAATCAATCGCTTTATCTGGTAAAAATCGATCGGCAATATATCTTTCCGACAAACTAACAGAGGTTAGAATTGCTTCGTCGGAAATTTTTACTTTATGAAAATCTTCATAATGAGGTCGAAGACCTTTAAGAATTTCGATTGTTTCTAAAATTGTTGGTTCACCAACAGTTACTTTTTGAAAGCGTCTCTCTAAAGCAGTGTCTTTTTCAATGACTTTTCGGTATTCATCGTCGGTTGTTGCCCCAATTAAACGAATCTTTCCTTTAGCCAAAGCCGGTTTTAAAATATTGGCGGCGTCGAGTGAGCCTTCAGCAGAACCGGCACCAACAACCGTGTGGAGCTCGTCAATGAAAAGAATTACATTGCCCAAACGTTCTAATTCGTCCATGATTTTCTTAATTCTATCTTCAAATTGCCCGCGATACATGGTTCCGGCAACCAAAAGAGCCAAATCAAGCATAATAATTTGCTTGTTTTTTAGTTCATGCGGAACAGCTCCATCATTAATTTTTTGAGTTAACCCTTCAACAATAGCAGTTTTACCAACCCCTGGTTCGCCAACTAAAACCGGATTGTTTTTAGTTCGACGAGAAAGAATTTGAATGGTTCTTTGAATTTCTTTTTCCCGACCAATTAATGGGTCGACCTCGCCTTTTTTAACTTGCGTAGATAAATTTATTGTAAAGTACTCTAAAACATTTTTTTGTTGATTACCTCCGGCCATTGGTGGTAAATCAGCTGGTGGCATTTCTGGTGATGGTTGGTTGGAAGAAAAATCTTCAAAATTAAATTGGGGGAAATTAAATTGCATTTTCGGCAATTGATCAAAAGGTTTCTCTTCGAGTTCTTTAATATCTTCAAAAAGACCTTCGATCTGATTTTGAATAGCTTCTGTATCCGAGCCAATGCGAAAAATAACTTGCCAAGCAAAAGATTCTTGACTTAAGGTAATTGCTAACAAAAGATGTTCAGGATCAATTTGATGATGCTGAAACTTTTTCGCTAAAGTAGCGGCTTTTTTGATAACCGCTCTTGCGTCTTCAGAAAGACCTTGTTTAGTTGCTCCGGTTTTGCTGGTAGTGTTTGTGGTATTTAAAGAAATAACTAAACGAATTTGATCCAGGGAAATCATATGCTCTTGTAAGACAGAATAAGCCAGTGTTCCTGGTGTAACAGCAAGTGCCAAAAGAATATGCTCTGAACCAATTAAGACATGGGTACTTTGAGCAATTTTTTGAGCTGAAATTAGGATCTTCCGCGTATTAGCGGAAAACTTTTTAAAGATTTCCTCGGGTTCCTTCATATATAACCTTGTTTTTACTTTTTAGCTTTAGGGGTTTTCTTGGATTTAGCTTTTGTTTTTGGTTTTGATTCTTTTGTTTCTTCCTTTTCTGTTTCTGGAGTCTCTTCAATTTTAGCTTCTTCTATAGTACCAGCTTCTTCGCCTTCGGCTTTAACTTCAATCACGTCTGATTTTTCAATGTTGATGCTCCAGGTGGTAAGTTTTGAAGCAAGTCTAACATTTTGCCCGCCCTTACCAATGGCTAACGAAAGTTGATCTTCCAAAACTTTAACAGTGGCTTTCTTTTCTGTTTTAGAGAGTTCAACCTTTTCAATCTTGGCTGGCGAAAGAGCGTTAGTAATGTATTGTTTTTCGTCGGCATCATAAAGAATAATATCAATTTTTTCTTCACCAATTTCTGCTAAAACTGCTTGAATACGAGTTCCGCGTTGACCGACACAAGACCCAATTGGATCTAAACCTTCTTCGTTAGCAATGACGGCAACTTTAGTTCTAGAACCGGCTTCGCGAGCAATTCCTTTAATTTCAACCGTACCGGCGGAAATTTCTGGAACTTCTAGCTCAAAAAGGCTGCTGATAAGGTTAGGATTGCTACGAGAAACTAAAACTTGTGGGCCACGGCTAGTTTCTTCAACACCTAAAATGTAAACTTTAATTCTTTGACCGGAATAGTACTTTTCTTGAGGAATTTGTTCAGATGGAAGCATTAATCCATTTAGTTTTCCAAGATCAACAATGACTGCTGAACCTTCGATTTGCTGAACAGAGCCATTTAAGACTTGGTTTTCTTTTTCTTTAAATTCTTTATAAAGCATATCTCTTTCAGCTTCTCTGATCCGCTGAATGATTACTTGTTTGGCGGTCTGGGCGGCAATTCGACCAAAATCAGAATGTGGTTCGAGTTTGATTTCAACTTGATCGCCAATTTTAGCTTTTTTTTCAATTTTTTTAGCATCGGCTAAAGTTTTTTGATTTTGTTCGTCTTCGAGTTCTTCATCTTCGACAACATCAAAAACTTGCCAAACTTTAATATCGCCCGTTTCAGGGTCGAATTTGGCTTTAATATTTTGAGAAGGCTTACCGTAATCTTTACGATAAGCGGCTGCGACAGCAGCCTCGATTGTTTCCAAAACAGTATCTTTAGAAAGACTTTTTTCATCGCAAATTTGATTAATGGCCGCCATAAATGGTGAGATAGGCATAGTTACTCCTTCGCTCCATGTTTTGCGCTCCTTAACAGGAAGCAAAACAGGAAGTCCGCCGAAGTGAAATCTATTTTGAGAAGAGGAATAATCACCTATTTCTCAAAGAGATTGAACGATGGCGGATATTACATTTCGTTAGTTTTGCTGGCGAAATGTAAAATCTACTTTACATTTTAAATGTTTGGTTAATTTTTGTCAAATTATTAAACTTTGAATATTTGGGTATTAAAAAAGGTAAGTTTAATCACTTACCATTGCAAGTACATATTAGCATACTAAGGTGTAAAAAGTCAATCTTTTAAAAAACCCGTGAGGAAAAACTCACGGGTAATGTTTATTCATTCGTAAGCGGTCGGCTCAAAAGTGCTTCAAGGGCATTTTGAGGTTTTTCGCCCTCGATAATACTTTGAACCGCACTAGCAATGGGCATCATTTTCAGGAAATCAGTTGAAGCAAGTGCTTCTAGGGTGTGAAATCCTTCAACAGTACCAAGTTGAAGCTCGGTTTCCTGACGATTGTAACCTCCTGCCAGCAAAATACCTGCATGGACATTTCTGGAATGGCAGCTTAGACAAGTACCAACTAAATCAGCCATGAAAGTTGTCCCGGCGCTAAAAGTTTTTAGATCGGCGCCAATTTCTAGACCAACTTTGGTAATTTCTGCTGCCCCACGGCTAATTAAAGAAGCGCGTGTCATGGTATCAAACCTCATTTGCATAGCAATCCCGGAAGCCAAAGCAACAATATTTTTCAAGGCTGCACCAATTTGGCCACCAATAATATCTTCAGAGGTGTAGACTCTTAGTATCTTGCTAGGAAAAAGTTCTTGAACTATCTGCGCATTCTTTGGGTCAAGAGAATAAGCTGTGCCGATGCTAGGCGAACCTCTCAGTAATCCTTCAGGGAAGCCAGCGCAGGTAAAGTAAACTTCATAATCAGGGTGATTTAAAAGCTGAGTTGGCAAGACTAGCTCAGCATCACTTGAATTATAAAGTGCTTTACAGGCGACAACTAGAATGCCTGATGTTGTTTGTTGATAGTAAGCCTTTTCAAGGAACTCCCCAGAAACAGCCACAAAAACCACCGGAAAATCTCTAATACTTTCATTAGTTGTTTTTAGGTGGATTGTTTTTGGTAGTTTAATATCTGCTCCGCAAGGAACTCTGCCAGTTGTGTTAAGAAGATCCAAATCCTCATCAGTACCAACAAGATGAACCTCGTGGCCAACTTTACTGAGCAAAGCAGCCAAAGTGCATCCCCAACGACCTGCGCCAACAATACCG
>Ga0172379_10003318_pt1 | contig 25927 bp, 20 predicted proteins | sample GrowelOW334metaG_FD_119756 | JGI IMG/M metagenome (GOLD analysis project Ga0172379, IMG submission 119756) | Groundwater microbial communities from an aquifer near a municipal landfill in Southern Ontario, Canada - Groundwater well OW334 metaG | ecosystem: Environmental > Aquatic > Deep...
ACCGACGTGAGAATAAATTCCGACTTGTCTGAACAGAGCTTCCATTCCAAACGTGCGCGCTTCATCGGGAACGATTGGAACAATGAGTTTGCCGAGTTCTTTATCCCGTAAAAGTTTTGCAAGGATTCTTACGAAAACCATTGTTGAAGAAACACCTTTGCCATCGGTTCCTTTGTAGAATTCTTCAAACAATTCTTCCGAAGGAGTTTTCAACGGAGCAATATCCGTTCTTCGTGAAGGAACAAATCCTCCAAGCGCGGCTCTTCTTTCTTTTAGATATTTTAATTCATGACTCTCTTCTTCCGGTTTGTAGAATGGAGCTTTCGCAACTTCATCATCTGAAATCGGGATGCCGAAACGTGATCTAAATTCTTTTAATTCTTCTTCATTTAATTTTTTTTGTTGATGGGTGATATTTTTCCCTTCGCCCGCTTCGCCTAAGCCGTAACCTTTAATGGTGTGGGCGAGAATTACGGTCGGCTGTCCTTTATGTTCGGTAGCGGACTTGTAGGCTGCATAAACTTTTTCTGGATCGTGACCGCCACGTTTTAATTTTCGTAATTGCTCATCGGAGAGATGGCTTACCATTTCTAATAATTCAGGATCCGCGCCAAAGAAATCCTGGCGGAAATAAGCTCCCGATTCAACAGAATATTTTTGATATTGACCGTCAACTACATCCATCATTCGTTGTACAAGTTTGCCGGATTTATCTTTAGCGATGATCGGTTCCCAATCACTTCCCCAAAGGACTTTAATAACATTCCAGCCTGCGCCGCGGAAAGCAGCTTCAAGTTCCTGCACAATTTTTCCGTTACCGCGTACGGGTCCATCAAGCCGTTGTAAATTACAATTGATAATGAAAGTTAAGTTGTCAAGTTTTTCACGTGAGGCTAAAGTTATCGCACCAAGTGATTCCGGTTCATCCGTTTCTCCATCACCGAGGAAAGCATAAACTCGTCCAGTGTTTTTCTTCAAACCGCGGTCTTCCAAATATCGGTTAAAGTATGCTTGATAAATTGCCATGATCGGTCCAAGTCCCATGGATACAGTTGGGAATTCCCAAAAGTTAGGCATCAACCATGGATGTGGATAAGAGGAAAGTCCGCCGTTAGGTTTTAATTCTCTTCTAAAATTTTCTAATTGTTCAACGGAAAGTCTACCTTCAAGATAAGCGCGCGCATAAATTCCGGGAGAAGCATGACCTTGAAAGAAAATCTGATCACCCTCGTACTCTTCTCCTTTTCCTTTAAAGAAATGATTGAAACCAACTTCGTATAATGTTGCTGCGGAAGCGTACGTTGAAATATGTCCGCCTACACCGGCATCGCCTTTATTTGCGCGTACAACCATCGCCATCGCATTCCAGCGGATTAAACTTTTAATTCTTCGTTCAATTTCTCTATCGCCCGGATACGGCGGTTGTTTTTCGCGGGGAATAGAATTGATGTATGGAGTGTTAGCCGTAAAAGGGAGTTCAACTCCGGCTTTTTGAGCCCGGATTTGTAATTGTTGAAGAATTTCGATCACTCTTTTGGGTCCACCGTGTTGAAGCACGTAATCCAGAGAGTACATCCATTCTTGATTTTCTAATTCTTCAATTGATTTTTGATTTATTTTTTCGTTAGACATTTCCAAAGCCTTTGGGAGAATAAAATTAATTTGAAATTTATGATTCTCTTTATATAACACAACAAAAAGGAATTTTGTTCACTTAAAGTTGTCCGGGAGAGAGGATTTTCATAAAAACAATACCAATTTAAAAATTTTGGGTTATAAAAACAATTTGTGGAAAGAAACAAAAGCGGAAAATTACTGTGCCATTTGAATATCGAACATCGAACAAGGAACAACGAGTGATGAAGTTTTTACCCTTCGATATTCTGCATTCCTTGTTCAATATTCATTATTTCTTGGTAGTCATAGTTTACCTGTTTAGGGATTGAATTGGTACTGAACATCATATCCAACTATATAGCCGACGATACTCCCAGTTATTGAACCCGTCATTATCCCGAGAACGAAACCGCCAAGTTCTTGACTCTCTCTATTTTCGGGATGCCCTCCCGCTTGTTCAGTTATATTTTTCCCAATTAAGTATCCAAGAATCCCAAGTGAAGCAAAACCAATTTTCATTCCCGGGAAAATGCCCTTCCATCTGCTGGTATAACTTACAGTTCTTACTTTGTCAATTGGGAATGAGTCTATCTTTAAAAGTCTTCTTACTTCAGTAAAATTAATTGAATCACGAGTTGTTAAAACATTCTCAGCATTAAATTCTTCTCCATTTTTTAGAATTATTTTAGCTGATTGATTATTATTTCCTGCAAAATTAATTGCGGATAAATCGAAAAGAATAAATTTTTGCGGGCGTTTATTCTCGAATGTTGAATAACAGACAACCAAGTTATTTTTAACAACCACACCTTTGTCAGCGGTAAAACAACTATCGTTGGTTAAAATAACTTTCGCTTCTCTGTCTTTAAAGGTATCATTGAATTCTTCATAAAACTTCTCTTTGGTTGGGAAGTAAGTTACTTTGTAGGTTGATGAACAGCCGGTGAGAAAAACAAATAAAAGAGCAAATACAATGAAAATATTTTTCATTTATTAAACTCATAAGTAATTGGATAACCGAAGAAATAACCTCCAATACCACCGACAATGAGACCCACAAATGCACCTGAAACAAAGTTTTCCATTCGTTGTTCAGATTGAGTTTTGTGATATTGATCCGTCATAATTCCTGGATCGGTATTATCTGCTGTTGTTTTACCAAATGTGTAACCTAAAGCACCACATGCTACAAAACCAGCAGGCACTCCGGTCAAAGTCCCAATCCATCTGTTTTTGTAACTAACTTTTTTTAAGCAGCTAATTGGCGTAATAGGGCTTTTACTGTACTCGATTGTTTCCTCAAAATATATTGAATCAGCGATTCGTCGGAAATTTTCAGTTTTAAGTTCATCTCCGTTTTGCAATAAAATTAATGTGTATGTAATATCTGTACCAGAGTATTTTATGTCGGCAACATCTTCTAAAGCAAGACTCCGACTTCGTTTACCTTCCAAATTAACCAAAGAAAATAATGTGTCATTCTCAACCCATGCACCGTTGTATATACTAAACGAACTATCATTTGTTAAAGTAACATTTACCTCTTTTGCCTTAAAGGAATTATTAAATTCATCATAGAACTTTTCCTTAGTAGGAAAATCATTTACTCTATATGTTGATGAACAACCAGCAAAAAGAATAATACAGATTGCCCCGATTCCACAAATAATTTTCATAATCTATTACCCTTCAATGAAAAAAATAATTAGTCCATTAAATACTTCTCATACCAATGCTTTCGTAGCGCGGCGACTTCTTTTCGGTGATTCCTTAAATAGTGTGTCCCATGCTCAAGAATTACCAGCCGGTAGTTAATTTCATTTTCATAAAGTTTTTTTGCCATTTCAATTGATTGGAGAGGAGAAATAATATCATCTCCACCTCCGTGGATGAGCAAATAGTTTGTTTCTTTGGCGAGTTTGTTTGCGTGTTCAACTGCGCAGCGGTTAAACATTTCCGCATCAAAAATTTCTTTCGGGAAGGCATGTTTGAATAATTCTGTCATCGCGGGAGTATTTTTTGCCGGCATTCTTACATCCGAAATTGCACCGACGAAAACCGCACATTTGAAATTATGATTTTTTTGAAGAATGAGATAAGTCATTAATCCACCGCGGCTCCAGCCTTCAATGCCCCATTTAGTTGTGTCGGCAAAGGGAAGTTCATCTGCGATTGAAATTAAATTAAGGACATCGTTCACGTCCTCTCCGCCGATTCTGTCTTCTCCCTCAAGACTGCCGCGGTACATTGAAGCAAAAACAACATAGCCCCAGCTTGCAAGTTGTCCGAACATACCGCGCGCCGCGAACGAATCAATCATTCCTTTTGCACCGGCGCCTCCTCTGTTCCAAATGACGCATGGAAATTTTTCATTCTCCTTTTGTTCCTTCGGATATGCTAAATACCCTTCTATGCGCAAGCCGTCCGACAAATAAATAATTTTTTCAACGTTGGCTTTTTCAATTGAATCTTTTCCCCAGCCGCTTGTTAACATTTTTTCTTGTTGAATTGTAAGCGGTATTTCGGTTCTTTCTATTATTTTTGAAGTCATAAAGTCAATAAATATTATTAAAAATTACAGAACAATTTATGAAAAAACCAAATGTGAATAAGGGAAAAACTGCAAACCGGAAGAAAATATTTTATGCAGTCGGGGCAATCGTTATTATTGCCGTATATCTTTTTGCATATATAATTCCAAATTTAACAAATAAACAAACCGAAGAAACAGAATACAATTTTATGAAAGAGGGAACTTTAACCTTTACCGACAGCCTGAACAACCCGATAACCAAAATTGATCTGGAAATTGCCGATAGCGATTATGACAGACAGCTTGGATTAATGTTTAGAAAATCAATGGAAATGAATCAAGGAATGTTGTTCATTTTCCCGGAACAGGAACCGTTATCGTTTTGGATGAGGAATACCTACATCTCACTTGATATGATTTTTGTTAACGCGGATAAAAAAATTGTTACGATCCATAAAAACACAAAAACATTATCCGATCAATCTTATCCTTCAACTGAACCGGCGCAATATGTGGTAGAAGTTGTTGCAGGGTTTGCGGATAAGTATTCTTTAAAAGTCGGCGATAAGATAAACTGGTAAACACAAAATGTTGGGTGAAATTCTGTTTCGCCCCGTAAACGGAAAATGGAAGTTAAATAGATGGACGATTAAGAGAATCGCTCTACAAGTTAGATAGTGACAAGCAAAAATATTTTTAGGTAAAGGAACAAAAATTATGCGAAGTATCTCTTTTGCGGTTGCGCTCTTTATCCTACTCTTTGCAGGATGTTCTTCAACATATAGAGTAAATAATTTTTCTTCTAAAGAAAAATTCTATGATGACTTTAACAATTCCGTCAAGTCAAAAGAGCTAAAAGTTACTTTGATGAACGATAGTACTTTTACCATAGAAGATGGTACTGTGATAGAAAATGACATCTTATTTTCATTTGGGAAATTGGAAGAAAAGAAGAACATGCGGTTTGAATTATCGGATATTTCTGAAATAAACTACTCAAGTAATGATTATCAAACAGCAATAGTCTTATTGAAAAACGGTGGTGAACTAACCGCTGAAAATATTAGAATCATTCATGATTCAATAAATTTTGTTGAGATAAAAACGTTGATAACGAAAAATAATATTGTCCCAATAGATAAAGTAAAAACAGCAAGTTATAAAAACAGATGGAGAAATATTCCGCTTGGAGCAATAACAGGAATTCTCTCAGGAGGGATTATTGGGTATTTATGGGGAAATAACGTAAAGGATTATCATGGAGATTACCAAGGATCTTTTGGATTGATAGGCGGTGCATTTCTAGGTTTTATAACATGCGGTGTTTTGGGTTCGGTAATAGGACGCAATATTATCTATCAATTTAATCCATAGAGTATTGATTAAAGTAAATTTTCGTTTCAAAGGAATAATAGATTATGAAAAATCTCTCTTTTGTGGTTACGATCTTTCTTTGGTTGTGAGTGTTGGGGCGAAACGGAGTTTCGCCCTACAATTGAAAATTACCTTGGCAACGTAATTGTAAAAGTAGTTTTTTCTTCTTCATTGGAAACGAAAGTAATTTTTCCTTTTAGATATTGTTCGACCAAAAGTTTAACGCTGTAGGTTCCGATGCCTCTTCCTTTGGGAGCTTTGGTACTAAAGGAGCGTTGAAACATTTGTAATTGAACGCTTAACGGCATAACAGAATTATTCCAGACGTTTATAAAAATTTCTTTTTCCGAAACTTTGGCGCTTATTTTTATCTCATCTTCATGCCTGGACGCTTCCAATGCATTTTTAATTAAATTTCCTATAGAACGAACGAGCAGCATTTTGTCGGATTGAAATTCAACATCGTTTTCTAACAAGCTAATCGAAATTCTTTTCTCTTTTGCGAGATAATGTCCGGTGTATAAAACACCCGCAGCATTTAAAATTTTATTAAGGGAAAGAGATATAATTTCCGGAACTAATTCACCGGATTCAGCGCTTAGCAGTTGGCGTTGTGCAAGAATTTCATCGATAAGCTGGGTGGAAACTTTTGGGAGCGTCTCTTCTATATCAATCAAATCATTCCCTTCGGAACCGGGTAATAGGCTGATCAGTCCATCAAGAGCGCCGGCGGTATTTAAAATGTCATGGAAGAAAATTCTTTCAAGCGCAAAGCGGCGTTTTTCATCGGCAATATCTTTAATTGAAAAAAGAGTGAAGGCTCTTCCGTCAATGTTAATTACTGAAGTGTGCACACGCAGGTCGAGAGATTCTTCAACATCATTCTTCTTCCGGGTAATTCGACATTCTTCTATTGCAGATTCTTTATTGTCTATTGTATGTACGATGGCTTTTACTGCGCCGCACTCCACGCAAAATTTAGAAGTTCCGCAGCCTGCAGGCATTTCATGCGCATGAATGCAGTCGATGGCTTCGCCGGGTCTCATACCATAAACGCATGCTCTAAGTCCCTCCGGCACATAATCAACTGCTTTTGAATTGAACGCTACAAGTTGGCGGTTTTGGTTTAAGATTAAAGCTAAATCAGGAAAGCCTTCTAATAATTCTGTTACAGTAGGATTCCTTCTAATAATTTGTCTTTCAAGTTCAATATCTTCGTTGGTTGTACGAAGTGGAGAAGCAAAATAGGTTTCAACGTTTTCTGTACTCATGATTTACTCCGATTTATAAATTTAAAAGTCAAAGGTCAAAAGACAGTGGTCATTAGTTTTCTAATTTTCCATTCCTAATTCTTTCTGTGTATAACCGGTTATTTCAGCAAAAGTAGTTTTTTCCCGCTGCTAAAATTACCTACTTGTAAAACATAAAAATAGATGCCGCTCGAAAGTTTTGAGCCGTCGAATTTTACTTGATGAAAACCGGCTTCGTTTTCTTCGTTGACCAATACAGAAACTTCTTTTCCCAACACATCAAATATTTTCAATGAAACAAAACTCTTTGTCGGTAATTGATAACGGATGACGGTTTCAGGGTTAAATGGATTTGGATAATTTTGATATAACTCAAATTTATCAAGAACTAATTTCTCGTCATCAATTCCTACGGCAACTGTAGAATTTTTCAAAATGTAATTATTCGGATCAAACTGAATTGAACTGACATTTCCATTCACCACAAAAGAAAATGATTGAATTGATTGATTATTAAAGACTGTAAACAAAGTATCACCGGCTGAAGTTTTAATTTTTATTTGCACCGGCATCGTAAAAAATTGCGGTGAAGAATTCTTTGCTTGATTAATCGAAACATTAACCGTTGAAGTCCCGCTTCCCGTTGGCGTTGTATTCCACTTAACCGTATAGTTCGGATAGTTTTCACCGTAGATCCATTCTTTGAAAAAATAATCGAGCGAAGAGCCGTAAACACTTTCTGCAACGCCCTGGAAATCTTCAGTAGTTGCAACATTGTAGGCATACCTTGGATCAATTAAATAATTTTGAAGAATAGTAAAGAATTTTTCGTCACCAACAATACCTCGAAGCATGTGGAGAACAGTTCCGCCTTTTTCGTAAGAACGATTTCCATCAAAAATTTCATCTACACGGCTGATATCTTTAACATAAATTGATCCAACTGCATTTCTCGCATAATTCATACTGCTTGCAATTGAAGCATCATAAGCAGCTTTCCCTTGCATTGCTTCTATATAAACCGATTCACAATAGGTTGCGAATCCTTCGTTCAGCCAAATGTTTTGCCAGTCTTTGCAGGTAACTTTATCGCCAAACCATTGATGTGCGAGTTCGTGAGAAATCAGACCATCCGAAAAATTACTACCGCCGATTGAAGTAACTGTTTGGTGTTCCATGCCGCCGCCCCAGCCGAATTGCGCATGTCCGTATTTTTCTTTTATGTAGGGATACAGACCAAATTTATCGGAGAAAACCTTCAGCATGGTTGTTGTGTGTCCGAGATTTGTTTTATTGTTGTTGAGATTTTCGGGATAAATATAATGGATAACAGACATCGAATCGGTTTTAGAATATTTGAAATATTGCTGATATTCCGCAAAGTTAGAAATTGCCATAGAAATTAAATATTGAGCGATGGGATAACGTTCCTGCCACTTCCAGGTTTTTGTCCCATCTCCATTGTTTACAATTCCGATTAAGCTTCCGTTAGAAATTGCTTTTAAGGAAGAATCGCATCGGATCCAAATATCGGCTGAATCGGCTTTATCGGCGGGGGTATCTTTACAAGGCCACCAATCGCTTGCGCCGTAAGGCTCGCTCAACGTGTAAATAGTTTGAAATCCATTATGGTAACGGGCTTCAAAACTACCAAAGCCGCTTGAACCCGGAGCTCCCTGATAATAAATTTGTAATGAAAAAATTTCATTTAACGAATAAGCTTTATCAAGTTGAACGGTAATAATATTATTTAAATGCTGAAAAGAAATTTTATTGTTTGAAAGTGTAATGGAATCAACGGTCAGCGTATTTTGTAAATCAAGTTTAACCGAGGTGAGATTATCTGCAAGACTTTTAGCTGTAACGATAACGTCTCCTTTAATATATTTTGGAGTGTGTGTAACGTAAACATTCAGTTTATAAAATTGAACATCAAAATTCGGATCGCCGGGGTAGTTTACTTTTGAAAAGTTCATCTTTCTTTCGAAAGTTTTTTTTTCAGATTGTATCAACTCGCTTCTTGCATCCTGTGCCAACAATAATCCATTCAAAATAAATAAAGTAAAGAGCAGTAACAATTTCATAATATCCTCGTATCCATTATTAAGCGAACAATTATTGACAGAACTTATTTATCATAATCTTTTCTAAAAAGCAAGGGAATTAAACTGAGCCGTTACTCCAACTTGAATTTGCAGCAGATCGGTTTTAGATTTTGAAGTAAGTAAAGTAACCGATCCATTCGGATTTCCGATAATAGAACCTTCAGTTAAATATTCAGCTTCCGTTCCTTTTAAATACCGGACTTTAAAGTCAAGAAATAATTCTCCCATGTCAGGCATCTCGGCTGGATTTGGTTCATAAATTTTGATCAACAATCCGCCGCCGAAACCGTAACTCCATGCATAGTCGCTAATGTTTTTTGAACTGGCAAATTCAGAACCATCTTTTTCGCTGGTTACTTTCGATTCGGTAAAAAGATAATTGCCGCCGAAAAGTAAATCTAAATAAGGTTTAACAACGGTTGAGTTTGTGGTCATACGGAAAAGAATATGAAAATTTGCAATGTTGTTTGAACGAGTAACGTTTACGGTTATTCCGGGAAGCGTAGTGCTAAGCGGTGCGTTAAAATCTTCATTTCCATAATTGATAAATCCAATATTTAATCCTACGCCAAAAGGAACACTGCTGTTTCCGAAAAACAAAAGACCTTCCATTCCGACCCCAACACCTAAATTTTTTACATTTGTTTTGAATTCATTCTGAGGGGCTGCAAAAATCATGTTCAAGCCGGCAGTTTGCGCGTGAAGAAAACTTTGAAGAATAATTAGAGAGAAAATAAATATAATAGATCGAATACGCTTAAAAGCCATTGTTATTCCTTTAATTTTTTGTTGTTGGATTTCCTTGAAATTGCTTAGTTTCCTTGTGTTGCAAAATGAAATATTTTATCTGCAATTTCACAGAGTAAAAATAAGGAAATTTAGGCTTGGGCGAAATTATATTTTGGACGCTTGTAAGGATATTAATCATTATTCCAACCATTTGGATTATGCGGAATTACTTTGATTACCAAGCCTGGTGGAGCATTTCATTCTTGCTTATTTACGGCGTAGTGCTTCATCCTGCAATCGTACAATTCAGATATTTTTTAGAAAAAAATAAAGAAGTGCTCGAATCAACTTTATGTTCAAGCTGTGAACATTTTGATAAAAGCGCCGTCCTTTGTATGAAGCATGATGAACATCCCACAAAACACTACCTACCGTGCGATGGAATTGATTGGTCGCCTAAAAGCAAAGGGCACGAAATAGAAGACCTCTCGGAATAGAACGCGGTAACTTTAGTGAGGTTAAATGGCTGAATGATTGAATGAAAATCATAATACATTAAATACCTTAAAACTTAGACCATTCATCTATGCTTTCATTCATCCATTCTCTAGCTAATAAATTTTAGTTTCAATAAACTACATTTTCCACTCACATCTGAAACCAAAATTATTTTTTCGCATCTCACTATTCAGAAAAACAAAAAAAGGAAATTAATATGAGTTTATTAGTAGAAGGAACAGACAGCAATTTTGATGCGGAAGTTTTAAAATCAGATTTACCGGTGTTGGTAGATTTTTGGGCTCCTTGGTGCGGACCCTGCCGGATGGTTGGTCCTATTGTTGAACAATTAGCCACAGAACTTCAAGGTAAATTAAAAGTTGTTAAAGTAAACACAGACGAAAATCAATCTGTTGCAGTTCGTTATGGAATTAGAAGCATTCCTACGCTTGGTATCTTCAAGAACGGAAAAGTTGTTGATTCTGTTGTCGGCGCAGTTCCGAAACAATATTTACAAGAAAAAGTTCAACCCTATTTATCTGTTAATTAATTGCACAAAGCCGGATGAGGATTTTACAATCCTTTTCCGGCTTTTACCTAACTAAGAAGATCAGCACACATCCCCAAACCACTAATGCCGTAACTACCCTTGCTCTCTCCGGAAATTTTACTTTGAACACATGCCAAATTTTTGCAACAAACATCATGGCAATAATTAACACCAGAGTTACAGCAACGGCTTCAGCAACATTTAGTGATTGATGTACAATATCCTGCAAACTTCTGTCTTCGATCACTTTTCTAAAAATAATTTGTAAGTGAAGCCAGTAAACAATAAGCGATTCGCGGCTTACATCTAAAATATAATTTTCTTTCAAACCGATTCTGTTTTCATAAAACCAGCATGCAGAAAAAATCAGAAAAACATATCCAAGCCGCAGAAGAAAAAAGAGATAATTAGGCGGCGGCATTTTTACTTGAAGAAAAAAACCTTCCGTTAATGCAAGATGTCCTGCAATTATAAATCCTAAACCGGCGAGTGATAAATTTCTAAAAAATATTTTCGTTGTTCCTTTATCCTGCGCCTTGATGAAATAGGAACAGGTGACACCGCCTAAAAACATAAATCCGAGCCAGGGAACAAGAGGAAAGAAAGAGCCGTCGGTTCTTGTAAGAAAATTCGAAAGAAATCTTGGGAGCACATGCGATGCATTCGTGTTCCAAAAGTAGGGAGAGATCCAAACGGAAAATGCGCCAAGAAAAAAGATGAGCCAGATGAAGACATTATCTTTTTTTATAACAAGCCGGAGGATGAAGAGAACCAACAAACCGAAAGCGATGCACTGTAATATATCGACATTTAGAAAACTGCTGATTTCTTCGGGAGTTGCTTTGTGCAGCATCTTTTGCAACGAAAAATAAGGGAGATGCAGATTGTAGCCGACTAAAAATATTAACCCGATCCTTCCGATCTGCCTCCAAAACGCAAATTTATATTTTCGGAACTCTTCAAGTTTCTTTTTCCCGGCAAGCACAAACGCAAATCCGGAAATAAATAAAAAGGAAGGCGCCACCAATCCGTTAATAAAATTCAAATTTGAAAACCACCACAAACTTTTTATTTGCGGTAAGAGCATCGCATTGAAAACATGCACTTCAATCATTATCAGTAATACTAATCCCCGGTGCAGATCAACAAACAACAGTCTCTGATTTTTTCCCATAGCAAATTAAATTATGGTTATTAATGGATTGTATGTAATTTTAATCGTGAAAATACTATTTCTGCATAACGAAACAAAAATAATTGAAAAAAATATTAATCACCGGTGCAACAGGATTAATCGGAAGAGAACTTTGCAAGACATTATCATCTCGCGGCGATGAACTTACGATTTTTTCTACCAATGTTGAAAGAGCAAAGACGATTCTTCCTTTTGCAAAAGAAGTTATCGCATGGAAAGATTATGAAAAAGATTACTCGACTTATATTGAAGGAAAAGATGCCGTCATTCATCTTGCCGGTGCAAGCGTAGCGGGTAAACGCTGGACAATAAATTACAAAAATGAAATTTATGATAGCCGCATTCATACAACCAATAATCTTGTTTCATCAATTGCACTTTGTAAAGACAAACCTAAAGTTTTTATTTCCGCTTCGGCAATTGGATTTTATGGCGAAGGTGGGAGTTCCGTTTTAACGGAAGCAAGTCCAAACGGAAAAGATTTTCTTTCTAATGTTTGTATGGATTGGGAAAAAGCTTCCGGACGATTAGAAACGTTTAACATGCGAAGAGCAATTGTCCGCACCGGCATTGTACTTAGTACGAATGATGGAGCATTAAAAAAGATGCTGCTTCCTTTTCAGTTTTATCTTGGCGGACCGCTTGGAAACGGAAGACAATGGTTTAGCTGGGTCCATATTGCCGATATTATTTCGCTTTATTTATTCCTTCTCGATAACCAAAAGGCAAAAGGAATTTTTAATGCCGTTTCACCTCAACCCGTGCAAATGAAAACTTTTGCGGACACACTCGGAAAAGTTTTGCACAAGCCATCCATCTTTTCAGTTCCGAAATTTGTTCTGCGATTGGTTATGGGAGAAAGCGCATCCGCAATTCTGGAGAGTCAAAAAGTCATGCCGGAAGCTTTGCTTCAAGCTGGATTTAAATTCAAATATGAAAATCTTGAAGAAGCTTTAAATGATTTACTCAAAATAAAACCAGTCGTATGATTGCATGGATGAATGAGTGAATGAAAAACACTCTTCTTAACGATCATTCAACCTTTCATTCATTCACCCATTCTTTCGAAATTTTTCTTTCATTTTAACATGTAACCATCCCCTTAAAAGCTTTATTCTTCCAGCTTCAGTACTTTTTCAAGCCTTCTTTTGTGCCGTTCTTCATTTGAAAATCTAGCGTTGGCAAAAGAGAGGACAATTTCTTTTGCTGTTTCAATTCCGATGATTCTTCCGCCGAGACACAAAACATTCATATCGTCATGCTCAACGCCTTGATGAGCTGAATAAACATCGTGGCAGACACAAGCGCGGACACCCTTTACTTTATTGGCGGCAATGCATGCTCCAACACCGCTGCCGCAAATGATAATTCCTTTTTCAGCTTCGTTTGCAGAAATTCTTTTTGCAACTGAAATGGCAAAATCGGGGTAATCATCTTTTGCATCGTAAACTAAATTACCGGCATCAATAATTTCAAAATTATTTGCAAGGAGATATTCTTTAATCTTTTCTTTCGTTTCAAATCCGCCGTGATCAGCGCCAAGGATAATTTTCATTTTATTTTCTTTCTGAGTTTAATTTCTTGAATTTTAATTTATAAAGATCGTAACCGAGCAGCACAAAAAATGGAGTGTATTCCAACAGAAGAACCCATGTATATTCTTGCCAGACTTTTCCCATTGGAGTAAAATTTGAAAAATTTGTAGTGAACAACAAACTCATCAGCGAAGAAAATGGGACGAAAGGATTCACTGCAGAAATCCATCCCATATACCAGGGATAAAAAGTTGGAGTAAAGATAATCATTGCAAGTAAAACCGCATAAACGGCGTAAAGAAAATTTTTATATCTCAGTGAAATGACAGCAACCGCAGCCACTAAACAAGCCGTGCAAATCAACCGTGCCGTTTGTCCGTTATGCAAAAACATGTTTAAGAAATTGTAAATCGATCCGTTGAATTCCCAGTGTGACAAGTATTTAAATATTGAATCGGTTAACGGTTTATTGTTCGGAAGGAATGGGACATAAAATGCGACGACTACAATTAAAAACAGTGAATAGAAAAGGATTGCTTTCTTAAACCAAAATTTTTTCAGAAGAAGAGGAAGAATAAAAACCGGATACAATTTTATAAGAAAACTAAATGCAAATGAAAGTGAAGAACCAATCAAATTTTCCTTCATCGCATAATATAAAAACATAACAAAAAACATTACCGCCGCCGCATCGAGATGAGCATTTACGAAAAATTCCATTATAGGCAGCGGAAGCCAAGCATAAAAAATAATCTGATGTTCGTTCTCTTTTTGCAAGCGGAATAATTTCAGAAGAAAGAGAAGCGTGACAAACTCGCAAAGAAGGTAAATCAATTTTAGTCCAACGGGCGATTCACCGCTGATAAAGTACGCCGCGGCAAATATCAATTGCGCTGCAGGCGGATAAATTGCTGCCATTGTTTTGAACGTTACTTTTGCCGGTAAATCTTTTCCGTGCAGAAAATTGAGCGATGAATCCGCCGGATTTTTTTCGTACGGATTTACACCGTTCAGTAAAATTTTTCCTTCCCACAAATAACGGTAATAATCATCCGATGTAGTTGGAGCGGTGGGCACTAACGTTAAACGGAAAAGCAATCCGAATAAAACAATTAGCTGCACAAGTGAAAATTCTCTACCGAACATCGAAATATTTTTTCCTTCACTTTTTTTCACCATCTGCACGGTAAAAAGAAAAAGCAAAAAGAAAACGGAATAAATGATGATATAAAGAAGAATGCTTGGTGAAGTAAAATTCGAAAAAGTATAATAGAGCAGCGATAATTCAATTAGAAAACCGAGCGCTAAAAATTTATTCCACGAAAATTGAAAGAGACGTTTCATCATGGGCTAATTTGAAAACTCCCATGATATACCAAAACGGATTCCCCGCCACGGCATCGGAAAATAAGGAGTGACGTAATAATTATTTCCGAAAAGATTTTCCCATGAAAAATAAACGACGGCAGATTTTTGAATTTCACCTGAAAGATAGAAATCAAGTGTAAACCAGGCGGGAACAAGAGGCTTGGTGGTGTTATAAAAAACTTGTGTTTCGTAAAAATCATATTGTGCATGGGCTTGTCTGCCGGAATATTTTGCCTCAAAACCTGTGCGTAAGCGTAAACTTGAATTGAAAAGTGTATCGCGGTATTCAACTTTCCAATTCAAAGTAATATTTGGAAGATAGGGTTTATTTGAACTCCCAATTTTCTTCGATGAGAAAGTTGAGTTTGTTAACGCGTGAATTTTCCAATAAGTATAATTAAAAGTTAAACCGGCTCCATAAGTTTCTTCGTCCGGAAGAAAAGAATATAAAGGATAGAATCCGGTTGAAGTTGGATTTGTAATAGGCGTATTTCCGTATCCGCTTTTATTATAAAAAAGATTGAATGTTATACAACTATTTTTTGCCGTTCTTTTATAACCAAGTTCCGCCGCAAAAATTGTTTGGGATGTAAATAAAATTGAATCATCATCTTTTACTTTTTCAAAATAGGAAATGCCGGAATAAAGAGAAGAATTTTCCGAGAGAAGAAAACTCACATCAGCGCCGGTACCGTAATATTTGGTTTCTTTCGACAAAATAATTTTTCCGAACACGGAAGGGATTAGATTTTTATTCCCAATATCGGAAGCGAGAATTCCATCAACCGCAAATTGATTGTTGATAATTTCTTTACCGGTAAAGCGTTCAAAATAATCTAAGTGTTCGTAATTCCCTTTAAGAGATAGGTTGAAAATGCTATAGTTAGTTTGGTGACTTATAATTCCACCGAGAACTTTTGTTTTTCTATCAGAAATAAAAACCGGAAGATTGCTTTGTTTTCCAAATTCATTTTGTCTGTATTCATCTAAATTAAAACGATAATAAAACGAAAGTTCCGAAGTACTTTCTTCATATAAATGAGCCAGCATCCTGGCGGAAAAATTATGCTGCTTGACTTTTTGATAGCGTTCGCGGATAACAACGGGAGAAGTGAGTATATCATATAAATACTTTTCCGGAGAAGTAATTATCGTTGCTAAACTATCATAATTGATTCCGCCGTTCAATCCAATATCCATTTTTACAAAATTATAGTTCAAGAAAAAGTTGAGTGAATTTGAGTACAAATATTTTAGTTTTACTTTTGCCTGCCACAGACTGAAATCAGAATTATAAAACCCTTGATCCATTTTCCGGTTGGAAACATCAAAAGAAAAAAGATATTTTTTTGAAAAGAGAGAATTGAATTGAGCATCAACATAACCTTCACCGAATGGAGATTCGATATATTTGAGGCGGGTGTAAGGCGGCATTGCTATAAAATCTTTTGTAATAAAATTTACCGCCGCCAGATTATTTTTTACTCCGTGCAAAAATGCACGCGGAGAAGGGACAAGTTCAATTGAATCAACATCTTCGGTTTGATACAAATTCAAATCATACACATTCCGCGTTCGGTCGTTCAGTAAAATTCCGTTTTCAAAATAACTGACATTGCCGAATCCGGCTCCGTAAAAATTCATTTCTTCCGGCAGTCCGCTAAAACCAAGACTTCTTTTATAACTGACAGGAACTAAAGAAAAAAGATCGCCGGCATAGCGCAAGTTCATTCTGCGAATTTCTTCATGACCGATTATTGAACTAAACGGAAGTTCTGCCGAAAATGTCAGCGGAATGATTGTGTCTTTAACCGCTTGCATTGCAAGCGAATCGACTGCCGCAGAATCAACCACAGTTGTAGATTTGATTTTTAACGAATCAACCGCAACTAAAGAATCACCGGTTGACCTGCCTTTAGCCGTAAGAGAATCGCTCATTGAAAAAGTTTGTACTGCGAAAAAGAAAAATATTAGGACGAATAGTTTCATTATCTTTTTAATTAACTGATTATCTATTGGTAAATTAATAATTAAATTTGTAGTGAAAAAATTAAACAATAAGGGCGCACTGTGAAGCTTTCAGTTTTATTACCGGGAATGGACGATCAATTCCTTTGGTTCAGCAATTTGTATGATGTTACTGGGAAAACAATTTTAGTGGTTGGTGAAAGTTCCGACGGACTTGCAAAGTTCATTGAAGAAAACTTTCAGGCGAAAGTATTTTTTATTGTGCATGAAGAGGATGCGCTCTTCCGCAGCCGGTTAACGCTTAGCGCTAACAAAAATATTAGTGTGCGGTTAATGGATTTTTCTCAAACGGATTTTAAAGATAACTTTTTTGACGTCGTCTATGCGCAAGCTTCCGTAACGGTTAAGGAAAGGAAAAAAATTGCAAAAGAATTTTTCCGCATTACTAAACCGGGGGGAGTTTTATGTGTGGGTGAAATGTGCAATCTAAAAAAAGAAGTTCCGCAAGTTATTGCGGATGTTTGGAACCGCTCATCGCTTGCCCCGTTGTTTGTTGATGAACTTGTTCCTTTTTATGAATCCGCGCAATGGAAACATCTTGATTCAAAAGATTTGTCGGAAACGTTAGACCGTTTTTATATTGAATTTGAAAAAAAAGCCGTAAGGAATCTGCCAAATCTTCCGGAAGGTGAAAAGAAACTACACAAGAAATTCATTCACAAAATCAGCCACGAAGCGAATGTTTTTTTACGGCATGGCGGATACAAAAATATCGGATTTTCCGCTATGTTGTTTGAAAAGGAAATTAAATGAGAAGAAATGATTTACTTGAATTGACTATTCAAAGTTATGCGTATGAAGGAAAAGGCGTTGCGAAAATTCCGATTGAAAAAGATGGAGTAACAAAAGATTTCGTCATCTTTGTTCAACATGCATATCCGGGTGATGTAGTTAAAGTAGAAATAAAAAAAATTAAAAAATCATACGCCGAAGCCAAACTTGTTGAAGTAATTTCGCCATCAAAAGAACGGACAAGCGCACGTTGTAATTTTTTTGGAACTTGCGGCGGCTGTAAGCAGCAAGACCTCTCGTATCAATCGCAAACTCGCTACAAGCAGGAACAGGTGAAAGATATTTTTAACCGGTTAGGTGATTTCAATGATTTCATTTTTGAAGAGATCATTCCCGCGGAACAAAATTTTTTCTATCGGAATAAAATGGAATTCTCCTTTGCAGAACAACGCTGGCTAACGCTGGAAGAAATTAATTCGAGCGAAGTAATCGATAGAAATTTTGCGCTTGGTCTTCACATTCCAAATTTGTTTGATAAAGTTTTAGACCTTAACGAATGCTTTTTGCAATCGGAAGCAAGCAACAAAATTCTCAACTTTACCAGAACATTTTTTAAAGAGAAAAACACTTCTATCTATACAACCAAAACGCACACCGGGTATTTACGAAATTTGGTTGTGAAAGAATCAAAGCACTTTCCGGAATTAATGGTGAATCTCGTTACTTCCGAAGAAAATGATGAACTGATGGATGAGTACACGCACAGTTTGAAAAAAGAAATTCCGACTGTAACCACTATTATCAACAATATCAGCAAGAAAAAAGCGTTGGTTGCTCTTGGTGATTATGAAAAAGTTTTTTACGGAAATGGAATTATTCACGACTCAATCGGAGGTTTTAAATTTAGAATTAGCGCCAACTCATTCTTCCAAACGAACACATTGCAAGCTGTAAATCTCTACCAGACGGCGCTCGATTATGCCGGTCTTTCAGGCACTGAAATTGTGTATGATCTCTATTGCGGCGCGGGAACAATTTCCATTTTTGTTTCGAAGTTCACGAAAGAAATTTATGGATTTGAAGTTGTGCCGTCAGCTATTGCAGATGCGGAAGTAAACAAAAAACTAAATCGAATTGAAAACGTGAAATTTTTTCTCGCTGATCTTTATAATTCTTTTATGGATGTAATTGAAAGTGAGCACATCCCCAAACCCGATGTTATCATTATAGATCCTCCGCGAAACGGTATGCACAAAAACACCGTTGCCGATATCTTGCAGCTTTCTCCACAAAAAATTGTTTACGTAAGTTGTAACCCAACAACACAAGTGCGTGATATTAAACTCTTATGCGAAGCGGGATATAAATTGGTAAAGGTGAAACCGGTTGATATGTTTCCGCATACCTATCATATAGAAAATGTTGCACTTTTGGGAAAATTCTAATAAGTAACCGTATGAGAGCTCAAACTAAAGCCGAAGAATATTTAAAAACTGGTTTTGCTAAAGGTAAAATTTCTGACCACAATGGAGCTATTCAAAACTATTCCAAAGCAATTGAGATTAATCCTCATTTTGCTAAGGCTTATTATTTACGTGGTAATGCTAAAGTTGAACTTTCAAATTACAACGGCGCTATTGAAGATTACAATAACGCATTAGAGATTGACTCTAAGTATGCCGAAGCTTATAATAATCGCGGCATTGCCAAGGCTAATTTGACAGACTACTATGTAGCGATTCAAGATTTTGACAAAGCTATAGAGATTAATCCTAAATTTGCTGAGGCTTATATCGGTCGTGGTCTCGCTAAATATAACCTTTCAGATTACAGCGGAGCCATTCAAGATTGTAACAAGGCGATTGAGATTAATCCTAATGATGCTGAGGCTTATAGTAATCGCGGTAATGTTAAAGATGGACTGTCTGATTATAAAGGAGCAATTCAAGATTATGCTAAAGCTATAGCCATTAATCCTAATGATGCTGCCGCTTATTCCAATCGTGGTATTGCTAAATCTAAACTCTCAGACTACAAAGGAGCTATTCAAGACTGTAACAAAGCTATAATTATAAATCCTAAAGATGCTGTGGCTTATTCTAATCGCGGTAATGTTAGAACCGAACTCTCAGATTACAGTGGAGCTATTCAAGATTATACCAAGGCAATAGAAATTAATCCAAAAGATGCGGAGGCTTTTTATAATCGTGGGATTGCCAAGGCGAATTTATCGGATTACACTTTAGCTGTTCAAGATTTTAGTTCTGCAATAGAGATTAATCCTAAATTTGCAAAAGCTCATCATAATCGTGGAAATGTTTTTACTAAACTAAAAAATTACAGTGCGGCTGTTCAAGATTTTAACAAAACTATTGAGATTAATCCTTATGATGCCGTCGCTTATTATAATCGGGGTAATGTTAAAACAGAACTCTCAGACTACAATGGAGCTATTCAAGATTATACTAAAGCAATAGAGATCAATCCTAATTTTGTTGAAGCTTATTATAATCGGGGTAATGTTAAAATTAAACTTTCAGATTATAAAGGAGCTGTCCAGGATTATTCTGAAGTAATTAAAATGAATCCGAAAGATGCTGAGGTTTATATTAAGCGTGGTAATGCTAAAAATAAACTTTCAGACTACAATGGAGCAATTCAAGATTATGATAACGCTTTAGAGATTAATCCTAATCAAGCTAAGACATATTCTAATCGTGGTACTGCTAAAGGTAACTTAAAAGACTATGCCGGAGCTATCCGCGATTATTCCAAAGTTATCGAAATGAATCCTAAGTTTGCTTTGGCTTATGTTGAACGTGGTATTGCTAAATATTTCTTTGGTGACAGAACCGGAGCTTATTTAGATTGGAGTAAAGCCGGTAAACTAGGTTATAGTAAAGCCTATGATCTGATAAAACAATATTGTAACGAGTAGTTTTATCAGGCCCATTTATAACTTCTACTCACTCTGAGCGAAGCCGAAGAGTTCTGTTATCGAGCAGCAGAACAAATTCCCCCTTCAGATTTTTTGCCTCAACTTCATGGAGAATTTCTTGAGCAGAAGCGCGGAAAAATTTTTCCGAGGGAAGCGTTAAATTGAACGCGACAACTACACGGCAATATTTCCCGAAGACTTTTACAATATCGGCGAGCAGCGCTTTCAAGCGATAGGGAGTATCAAGAAGAACGATCAACTCTTTTCTGTTTTTTAATTGAAGCAATTCCTTTTGCCGGATTTCTTTTTTTGGAGAAAGCCAGCCATAATAATAAAATTTTTCAAAATCTAATCCGGAACCGGTTAATGCCGGAAGCAATGAATTCGCCCCGGGAACCGGAATCACTTCAATATTGTAACTTATGCAGAGATCAACCAAAACATGTCCGGGATCGGAAAAAAGAGGAGTTCCGCAATCGGAAATTAAAGCGGCGATTTCTCCTTGAAGTATTCTCAGGGCAATTTCATCCGCAAAATCTTTTTCATTATGCTCGTTAATTGAGATAAGAGGTTTTTCAATTTTAAAATGAGAAAGCAGCCTGCGCGCTTCTTTGTATTCTTCACAAATAATAAAATCGACGTCAGTTAAAATTTTTAATGCGCGCAGAGTAATATCATCGTAATTGCCAATGGGCGTTGCAACAAGATAAAGTTGTTTTTTCATAAGGCTAACTTACGATTACACACCGTAAGAAAAAAGATTGTGCTCACGTCTTTGCAAACGGTATTTTATACCGGCTTCTTTCTCTTTATATTTGCATTCAAATTAAAGGAACACATGGAACAAATTCGGAATTTTTGCATCATCGCCCATATCGACCACGGAAAATCTACAATTGCAGATGCTCTGTTGGAGTTTACGGGAACTGTAAGTAAGCGTGAAGCAAAAGCGCAATTTCTTGATGATATGGATTTGGAACGCGAACGGGGCATCACCATAAAATCGCACGCCATTCAGATGGGTTATACTGCTAAAGACGGCAATCATTATATTTTAAATTTAATTGATACTCCCGGTCACGTTGACTTTTCTTACGAAGTTTCACGTTCATTAGCCGCTTGCGAAGGAGCGGTTCTAATTGTTGATGCCGCACAAGGAGTTGAAGCGCAGACGATAAGCAATCTCTATTTGGCGCTTGATGCGGGGCTTGAGATAATTCCCGTCCTAAATAAAATTGATTTACCGAGTGCGGAAGTTGATAAAGTAAAAGGGCAGGTCATCGATCTTATCGGTTGTAATGATAGTGATATTATTTTGGCAAGCGCAAAAGCAAGAATAGGAATTGAAGAAATACTTGAAGCCGTAATTAAGCGTATTCCCGCTCCCAAAGGGGATGAAACCAAACCACTCCAGGCGCTCATTTTCGATTCTGTTTTCGATCCTTACCGAGGCGCTATCGCATATTTGCGTGTTTTTAACGGAACGATAAAGGAAAAACAGAGAATAAAATTCTTCGTGCATGATAAAGAATATGATACCGAAGATATCGGCATTCTGGGAATGAAGAAAATAAGAACCGGCGAACTTTCTGCAGGAAACGTAGGCTACATGATCGCCGGAATTAAAGATGTAAACGATACTAAAGTTGGCGATACCGTTACTTTGGCTAAACACGGCGCAGTTGAACCTCTCCACGGGTATAAAGAAGTAAAGCCGATGGTTTACAGCGGATTGTATCCGACGAACACCGAAGAGTTCGAAAATTTACGTGATGCTTTGGATAAATTTCGTTTAAATGATTCCGCCCTTATTTACGTACCGGAAACTTCTGCCGCCCTTGGATTCGGATTTCGCTGCGGATTCCTCGGTCTGCTTCACATGGAAATTGTTCAGGAACGATTGTACCGTGAGTTTAATCAATCAATTATTACAACGCTCCCGAACGTTGAGTATATAGTTTACAAAAAGAATGGGACGAAAATTACTGTTGATAATCCGGCGACGATGCCGGCTGTTGGTGATATTGAAATGATTGAAGAGCCGTTTATGAAAGCTCAGATTGTTACGCCGAGTGAATACGTCGGGAACATTATGAAATTAGCAATGGATAAACGAGGCGTCTATAAAAATACTACTTATCTTGATCCAACGCGTGCGGATATTCAATTTGAATTTCCCCTTTCGGAAATTATTTTTGATTTTTATGATAAGTTGAAATCAACTACGCGCGGTTACGCTTCTTTTGATTACGAATATATCGGCTACAAAGAAGCCGATTTAGTAAAACTTGATATTCTGCTTAACGGCGAAACAGTTGATGCCCTTTCGATGATCGTTCACCGCGTTAAAGCATTTGACTGGGGAAGGAAAGTTTGTGAAAAGTTGAAGGACCTGATTCCGCGCCAATTGTTTGAAATATCAATTCAAGCCGCCATCGGAGCTAAGATTATTTCAAGATCAACGGTAAAAGCTATGCGGAAGAACGTTCTTGCAAAATGTTACGGCGGTGATATTTCGCGTAAACGGAAACTTCTGGAAAAACAAAAAGAAGGTAAAAAGAGAATGAAACAAGTTGGCAATGTTGAAATTCCGCAAGAAGCTTTTCTTGCCGTTCTCCAAATTGAAGATTGAAACATTAGTTAAAATTCCAAGAACCAAAACACAAATAACATTTTGAAATTTGTCATTTGAGATTTGGAATTTGTAAAAGGAAGTATGTTATGAGAAAAATTATCTTTGCGGTTTGTGTTGTAGTCTTAACAACCTTTTCGATGTTAGCGCAGCAAAAGTATTTGGTTTACTTTAAAGATAAAGGAATCGTTAAGCAAACTTCTTTACAAAAGAATTCACCTGCTTATAGCGAAGCCGTTCAATCGCTTTCCGAAAGAAGTATTCAACGGAGAAAAAAACATCTCGGCGAAGAAAATTTTATTACGTATGAAGATGTTCCGCTCTATCAACCTTACCTGGAGCGGCTTGAAACAACCGGCGCAAAAATTTGGAACAAACTGAAATGGTTCAATGCGGTTTCGGTTTATGCGGATGAAAATCAGTTAACAAAAATTTCTTCTCTTCCTTTTGTTGAAAAAATTGAAGCTGTTAAATCTCTTTCATTTCAGAAAGATAAAATGGATGATAACTCTCCAAAAAGTCTAGCAAAAAATTCTTCGACAAATTCTTCTTTAGCTTATAATTATGGTGCTTCTTATGGGCAATATGCTTTATCGGATATTCCGCAAGTGCATGCCAAAGGAATTTCCGGAGATAGTGTCATCATCGGAATTTTAGATTCCGGTTTCCGCTGGAAGTTGATTGAATCTCTTGTCTCAAGAAAAGTCTTAGCTGAATATGATTTTGTTTTCCACGATAATAATACTGCAAACGAATCAAATGATGTTGGTGGGCAAGACGGTCACGGTACAGCTATCTTTTCTCTCATTGGCGGTTATAAAGAAGGAAATATAGTCGCTCCGGCATTTAACGCATCATTCCTCCTTGCAAAAACAGAAGACATTCGTACCGAAACACATATAGAAGAGGACAATTACGCCGCCGCATTGCAATGGATGGACAGCATCGGCGTTGATATTACCACAAGTTCGCTTGGTTATAATGAATTTGATCCTTCAACATTTTCTTACACATATTCCGACATGAATGGGAAAACTACAATTGTAACAAAAGCTGCGGAACTTGCTTTTACTCAGTTTGGTATTTCGATGTTCACTTCCGCCGGAAATGACGGTAATAATTCATGGCATTATATTGGCGCTCCTGCAGACGGGTTTAATATTATTGCGGTTGGTGCTGTTTCAAATAATAATTACAAAGCCTCCTTCAGTTCTTTCGGTCCATCCTACGATGGGAGAATTAAACCTGAAGTAGTTACTCAAGGAGTTTCGGTTTATGGTGCGAGTGTCTCTGGTACTGCAAATAATGCTTATGGTTATGGAAGCGGAACTTCAGATGCTGCCCCCATTGCTGCCGGAGTAGCCGCACAACTCTTATCGCTGTATCCGCATTTGACGAATGTGCAAATAAGAAATATTTTGTTGGCAACATCTGGTAACGCGGCCGCACCAAATAATGAAATTGGTTATGGACTTGTTTCTTCTCTTAAAACGATAACGTATCCAAACTTCAAAAAAGTAGATCAATCCTATTCAATTAATAAATGTTTTGAAAAAGAAAATATTTTACCGCAAACCGTTGTACTTCATCTTATTAAAGGAATACAAACAGTAGATTTGCCAATGACAATTGGAACGAAAGAAATTTATTCGTCAGCCATTCCTTCTTATAACGATGGCGATGTTCTTCAATTTTATTTTACTTATACCGACAGTAATCAAACAGCTGTAAGAGAACCGGCAGATGGCAAATTCTTTGAAGCGACTTACGGGAAAATGATTATTACTTCCATTAATGACGGAATTCCCGAAGCTTATGACCTAAAGCAGAATTATCCGAATCCATTTAATCTTTCAACTTCAATCACATTTTTCGCGGTAGATAGTTCTCCGGTTGAGTTAACGATTTATAATCTGCTGGGGAAAAAAGTAAAGACACTGTATAGCGGTATTCCAAAAATTGGAAAGAATGTAGAAGTTTGGAACGGAGAAAATAATTTTGGACTTGTGCAGTCAAGCGGAATTTATTTTTACATATTGAAAAATGGAGATAAAATTCAAGCAAAAAAAATGGTTTTGCTGAAGTAATGCCTGGTTAAAACGGAAGATCAGTTATATTTTTCAACGTCAAGTTAGCGGGCTCATTTCCCAAATTAGATGAAGAAACTTCCACCGGGACAAAATTTTTATCTTCGTTTTGACTGATTTTTAAAGACGTCATTAGTCTAAACTGCATATCAAAGATAGGAGTTGTTCTAGCGTTAATTTAAAGTGAATTTATTTATTTAAAATACTTGATTTTGTGGTTAGGAGAAGTATTTTGATTGATCGTCAAAAGAAACGGTTGGAACTGATAATCGCATGTTTTTTTGCTTCCCTACATTTTTAGTTGATAGCAATAGTTTATATGACCAAATCTTAACCATTTTAATGGTTCCATGTTTACCGGATAATAGCAAAATTATTCCCGAATTCCAGAAGTAGGAGAATAATTAGCAAAAGTGGGTAAAAATTCTTCCCATAAACACAAAAAAATTTTCATTTAATTAAGAAAGTATTATATTTGAAATCCAATAAATTTGCATTTTAAAGAAAATGCTGGTAATTTTGTGTCTCTTTTGTCTGATTTGGGCGGACGCCGGAGTTGGAGAGCCGGGGCGGACTGTAAATCCGTTGGCATACGCCTTTGGGGGTTCGAATCCCTCGCCGCCCACTTTAGTTTTGTGTTCTTAAAATATTGGAAATATTACAACTGCGGGAGTAACTCAGTTGGCTAGAGTCACAGCCTTCCAAGCTGTTGGTCGCGGGTTCGAATCCCGTCTCCCGCTCTCTAGAATTTTCAGA
>Ga0172379_10003319_pt1 | contig 25926 bp, 27 predicted proteins | sample GrowelOW334metaG_FD_119756 | JGI IMG/M metagenome (GOLD analysis project Ga0172379, IMG submission 119756) | Groundwater microbial communities from an aquifer near a municipal landfill in Southern Ontario, Canada - Groundwater well OW334 metaG | ecosystem: Environmental > Aquatic > Deep...
ACATCAGCATACAACGTTTGTGCTCTTAATTGAAAAGCTCCAACATCCCAATTTGCAGTTAAGGGGGTTGTACCATCAAGTTTTGCTAAAGCAATTCCGTGAATACCATCAACTTGATCAGCATTTAAATTGGTTACAACTGTTGTACTAGCTACAACTAGAGGAGCGGTTCCTGTAACGACATCAGACTCAAAAGTTTGTGCTCTAATTTCATAAGAACCTGCATCCCAATCAGCAGTTAAGGGTATTGTACCATCCACTAATACTACACCGGCAGTTGGAGCAACACTTATTACTCCGCTTGCACTAATTAAAAGAGTACTATTATCTACTCCAAAAGCAAATGGAGATCTCATTCTTGCAATTCCATTAGTACAATAAGTCCCTTTTGTGGAATTTTTTATACCAGTAGAATCAATCCAAAGAATTCCTAAAACGATAAAATATTTTTGAGTTAATATCGCGGGTAAAGGAGTATAATTTTCTAAGAAATTTGAACTGCTATCTGGAACAGCCTCTGTTCCCCCTATTCTTTCCGCATCTCCACTAACTGGATTAATAACTATAACATCATATCTATGATAACCAGCAGAAGCTGCCGGAATAGCAGATAGAGTTATTCCAGCATAAGATACAGCCACTCCATAATAAGAATAATATCCACTACTAACAACAATTTCCGTAGCACTATTTCTGGTCAAGGTTAAATCTTTTAGAACTCCACATCCAGCCAATCCTATTTGATTTTTTTGGAACCATAAAGATAGTCCAGCAATTCCCTCTCCTTGCCTTGGAAATAGATCAAAATCCTCCATGTAATTAAGCTCCTGTTGAACCCTGTACTCTTATATAAGTATAGATGTCATTAAGAGCTTGGGAATCCTTTCCAATTGCTCTTCTTATCCAAATAGCATATTTCTCTCCAGGGGCTAAATCACCAATAACCTCTCCATCTGCAAAAATCCGTCCGTCACTAAATGTTAACCCAATCGGATCAGTGCTCTCACTAACAATAACTTGTACGGGTCCGGCATTTGTAGGAGAAGGAGCTTCAATCGTAAATCTTATTTGATTATGCTCACATTGGGCATCAACCGCGTGTACCACTTTCGAAGTCCCATTATATCCACGAGTACAACCTGTAAAATGATCATTACCAACTGCTTTTCCAGTATAATTAATTTCTTCATCTTCAACAAAAAATGTTCCTTTTGTCGGAAACGCAGAATTATCATCAACGTCTACAGTAGTTTCTGATCCACCGTTAGCTAATTGAGTGGTTAATTTACACATCGGGCTATTTGTATAAATATAAGCTCTAGCGGTTTCTAATGTTAACGTTGCATGTTCATTTCTCACAAAAATGCATCTGTATTCAAGATCTCCTAATTCTGATTCAGAAGCATTAATGTTATCAAAAACATTTGCAACAGTATCATCTACAATTTCTGTTGAGGATCTATATCCTCCTAGTCCATCAAATTCGGCTTCTCCATCAGCAGATCCAGTGGACTTGCTTTGATAATATTTTATATCTGTTTCTACAATAGGCATATTTTTATCACCTTTTATTTATATTTAATAATTGTATTTATCTCGCCAAGATAATGTATAATTAATTTGCCCCGCTGTAAGCGTACAAATTAATATATCATTCAGAGCATTAGCAAGTACAGTAATATACGGTTGTTGTCCACTAATAGAGTGCCAAGAATTTAATTTCATGTAAGATAATTCAAAGGCATCCCCCGTTCCACAATATATTTTTATATAAAAAGTACTATTTCCTGACAATTTGGTTAATGTATATTCAATAGAAGTTCCATTTTCTAAATTATGGTCAATATCCCAATAATAAACGTTATCTTTTGAAACTTGTACTTTTGGAGATCCAGAAAGATTAATAATACTTAAAGTTAAAATAGGATCATATTGTAATGGATGTAATAAATCAAATTTAAAAACAAGATAATGAGAATTTCCAAAAACTAACTTATCCGTAGAAAAAGTTACACCAGAATATGAAGTTCTATTATGTTCCCATAAAGTAGTTGATGCAAAAAAATCTTCGTAAATATGATTAGATTTATTTATTTTTGGATAAAAAAAAACTTTTGCTCCATCTAAAATTTCATTAGAAATATTAAAAGGATACGTAGATACGTTATGTTGGAAACGTATATTTTTAGCATTTGATGCTCCATAATAGACTCCATCAATTTGAAGAGTCTCAAAATTGGCATTTTTATCTCCAGAATTAGTTAATCCGGTTATATTTGTTGGAGAGCCCGTAATAGAACCAGTAGAAGTTTTTAATGTAATTCCTTCAGAACTAGGATCTTCAACTACTAAATTTATATCAAATTCAAAATATTCAGATACCAAAGGAGAAGTAGCAACGCTAATCATTTTCAATTTCCATTGTCTAGTATTATCCTCTACTAAATAAATCTCTTCAGTATCATAATTCCAATCATAATTATTTACATCATAATATAATAAATTACTAATAGCTAATCGAGATGCTGTTTTTCCAGAAATTTTTCCTTTTAATGCATTTCTAGATATATTACTAACATAAACTTGTTGACCTCTCCAGATAGAACTTTCGTCAAACTTGCCTGTACTTGGAAATTCTAATGGATCAGTTATATAAAATCCATTTGCTTCAGAAAGTTCGAGATCACCAATTTTATACATTTTTGTTTATGCCTCAATTGTTTTTATTATAAATTCCTTTAACTGTTCTCTTCTTGTTTTTATAATAATTTCATCAGACATATTTGTTTTTGTTTTTATTTCAACAAAATTCCAAATATTTTTAAAGGCAAAATTAATAATATTATCCGTAATAATAATTGGAATAAATTTTATATCTCTAATAAAACCATCTTTATCTTTTTTTACAATTAAACTATCTTTATTTAAATTCTGAATAACAATGATTAAATCATATATTGCTTCCCAATTTTCCTCAGAAGATAAAAACTTATGAAGACAACCAATTTTAATAGGACATTTATATTTATTTCCCTCTAAATCAAAAGCATCTACTTCTACCATAGTAGGGTCAATCATTTTGTTTCCTCACCTTTTTAATTCTCTCTATATTTTCTTGAATATCAACCGCAGAAAATGACTTAAATCCTTCTGGATAAAGATCTTTTTTTTCTTTAAGAACTTTCTTTTTCCCATCATACTTTAGTAAATCATTTTCATTTTGTCTTAAGTAATCCAAATCCACTAATATCGCTATTAAATTTAGCCTAGATGTTTTCCCTATACGTTCGAATACTTTTGTAATTCGAGAATTTGGAAAATTTTTATCATTAGTTTTTATATCAAATATAATTTCTTTCGCTCTCGTTCTCTCTCTTAACCTTATTCTATACTCTGAAATTTCTTCATGAGTCATTAAAAAACAAGGAACTTCCATTGAGTTCTTTATATACTCTTTTCTTATATTTAAATGTTTCTATAGTTTTTCCCCCTTATCGAGAAAAACTTGTTAATTTTTCTCTTATTAAAAAAAAAACACTATTTTTTCCCTCCTAGAAAAAAAATTATCCCTTCAGAATTGTATCTACAAATATTTTACCATTTATTCTTATCGCTAACTTACAACGGCAAGCACTTCCTGGTTCTGTTTTATTAGCTACAGTAGCCCTAACCTTATATTTTCCATCCGCTTTTACAATAGTATCAATTAAGATCGGACCACCACTATTTTTTGAATCATCTTCGGTATTAATTACAAAAGGACTACCAGAAATTGGAGTTACTGTACTTCCAGATACAATAGATAAATTCAAATACATATCTGGATTCAATTCAGACATTTCACTGTTACCAGATGGAATTTCTGCCATTGATTCACAATCTAACCAATCTCCATCTGCATTTTGATATTCTCCTGGTACAGTCCATGTATTTGATTCAGGCATTGTAATTATTTGTTCTACTTCTTGTTCAGCAACCTCTTTTCCTCCTATGTTATGATCATGATCTTTATGGGAAACAAATTCCCCAGTTGTATTATCATCTGTTCTCCCAGTATGCCTATGCCCAGGACCAGCAGCTTGATCAGATGTTATATCGGGGGTCCCTGTATCACCCGTTATTGAATGTAAGTGAGTTGAAGAACCAACAGCAATAGTTCCATGAGTATATGCATAAGTTATTGTAATTGGGGTTCCACTTGGTGTTCCTGTATTTCCCGTTATTGAATGAATATGGGTTGAAGATCCAACAGCAATAGTTCCATGAGTATATGCATAATTTATTGTAGTTGGTGTTCCGCTTGGGGTTCCCGTATTTCCATATATTCCGTGTAAATGGTTTGATGCTGATACAGATGCCACTCCAGATTGTGATCCGCAAGCAAAAGTTCTAACACAATTGGGAGCAGTACAATTTCCATATAATAATGTAAGATATTGAATAACCCCAATTGCATTATCTGCATTACCATTTTGAATAGTCCCTGATGGATGAGTATGACCAGAATTCACTATAGCAATAGTAGAATAGCTAATACTATTAATTACGGTTGTAGTTGCATTCGGATTTCCATTTGATAAGGTTCCTTGATTATGAGTATGATTTGTTGTAGCTGCACTATACGTTGTATAACTAATACTATTAATAACAATTGTGGTTGCATTCGGACTTCCATTTACTAATGTTCCCGCAGGATGTTTATGATTGACTGATGGATAATTAACAAAAGATGTGGGTGGTCCCATATTTGCTAAACTTAATGGATGTGAATGAGTTTTTGCAGCTACTTCAACTGTCATTGTAGATTTATCTGCTTTTTCTCCTGCTTTTATTTTATGAGTATGTCCAGTACCTTCTTCCTCTCCTGCTTCTGCTCCTCCAGGAGAACTCGTTGGAGAACTTTGGGTAGAATCTACTACCATTTTTGCAACATCATAAGATAATTCTAATTTTTGAATACTTAAAGCGTTATCTTTTATTTCAAAATCAAAATCTCTCGTTATTCCAGAATCAATATTTAGTTCTTCGTTATAGCTAAATTCTTCAGTTGTATCTTCTAAATGTTTTCTATATTTTTCATTAGCAGATTTTATAGCCTTCAATTTTTGTTCTAAAGAGAATAATCTATCTCCAGCAGTAATTTTTATTATAGAATCTTTTAGATATATTTGTAATTTTTGAATTCTTAAATCTTTTATAAAATCTTCGATAGGAATAATTACTTTTACAGAATCTCCAATTCTTCTATTGTCATAAACTCCACTAATATCAAGAGGAACTTCAAAAGTTATAGATTGAGATGGTAAATACATTTCTTCTAAATAATTATTAACATAAGCAGTAGCTTGCGCTTCTCCATGAATAGAAGCATCTTCAAGATATACAAATCTCCCACCAATATCCATATTTCGATAAACACCAGCATTAACACTGCCAGCCCCTTGACCATAAGCTTGTAAAATTACACCATTTGTAGAATATTTTGCATTATTTGAATCAATTTCATTAATTTTTAAAATATTAAGAGAAGATATATAAGTATTTGCTGGATTAGAAGATGTACCTGATCCTCTGGTTTCAACAATATCTATATAAGTTATTCCGTTTCGAACAGAAGATTCATATTCTAATCCAAAAGAATATAAATAAGTATTAAGTGTTTCTAATGGAATATCAAAGTCTGCTGTTTCTGCAAATAAAATAACTGATGTTGCTTTAGTAGTTGCTATAGTTCCAACTCTAATTGGCATAGGTCCATCCCAAATATTAGGAATAGAGGTTACGACATCATAGGGAGAAACATTCCCAGTATGTCTAATGTATAATTTATTAGCTGTGGTATCATAATACCAACCAGTTGCAGACTGAAGTTGAGCAATTGAGGTTTTTTGAGTCATTAAAGTAACATTTTCAAAAACTTCAGTAATTATATGAGGGCTTCCTGTAATAGTCCAAACATAAATATGATTAGTAACATCATAGGATTCAAACATTACATGTGGAATTACTGAACTAGCCATATATAATAGGCCCAGAATACCACTATTATCAGTTGGTTTATTACTAGATATAAAATTTTGAATCTGCACATTTTGCCATTCATATCTTCTTAAATATAATCCGGGTTTTGGACTACTTGGTTGTAAATGTTCCAGATAATCTACAATTTCTAACTCATATAAATTTCCTTTCTTAGGGCAACTAAGGGAAATTCCTTCAAACAAAATTATATTATAATTTACAAATAACCTACATAGACTATAGGGCGGAATATTTTCATATATACTTATTTTTGCAGTATCAATTTCTACCCCTTTTTCAATTGAAGCATCTTCAATTATAGGATATAATTTTGAGCCTTGTAAGGTAATAACTTCCAAATAATTAACTAATGTAGTTTTTAATGAAGGACCTTGGTACCACTTCATTTTTAATAAACTATTTATATAAGAAATTTGATTCCATTTAATTATAGATTCAGGATAAACCATACTAGCCTGATTCCATTTTGATATTAATGTGGGATAAATTGTTCCAGCCTGATTCCATTTAATAATTAAATTAGAAGGATCTATATATTGAACTTGTCTATATCTAATTTTACAAGTATCTAATATGTATGCAGCCTGATTCCATTTAATAATGGATTCGGGATAAACCATACTAGCTTGATTCCACTTTAATTTGTTAATTGGATAAATAAAAGAATTTTGGTTATATTTAATTTTAGTTAATTCGTTTACATAATGCAATTGATTATATTTAATTTTAATATCTTCTACAATATAATGAGATTGATTCCATTTAATAATGGATTCGGGATAAACCATACTAGCTTGATTCCACTTTAGTTTGCTATTTGGATAAACAAAAGAATTTTGGTTATACTTGATTTTAGTTAATTCGTTTACATAATTCAATTGATTATATTTAATTTTAATATCTTCTACAATATAATGAGATTGATTCCATTTAACTTTGCTTTGACTCCAAATCTGTCCAGCTTGTTGATATTTAATTTTACAATCTTCGAAAATATAACTGTTTTGATCCCATTTTACAGAAACATCTTGTTCTACAGTAAGCTGCCTTCGAGCATCTAATGTAAATTGATCTAGAGTTAATTTATCTAATCCTTTGAGTGCAACATTAGATCCTGGGGAATATTCCAACTTAAATCTATCAAGGGTACAATTATCTAGAGAAGTCAATTAAATATCATCCACCCGATACTGTAAAAATTGCTTTATCATTTTGAAGTCTTGAAATTTCTTCAGCTAATTGAGTAATTCCACGATTACCCACAAAAGTAGCTCCTTCTGCATGAATATGAATAGTGGTTACTCCGCCAGATTGTTGTCTACCACTCCCACTATCTAATGGCACAATTCTTTCTTGCCCTCTTAATATGGCAAGCATTTCGTGACCAGGGCTACCAGGAGTAACTCCTCCTGAATGGAATTTAGGAGTAGAATTTGTTTTAACTGTTACTGGGGTAGTTGTTTTTTTTGAACCAGATGTTATATAATTAGTAACAACATTCACGGTTTTAGTGATGGAGGCAGCAATTGCACTAAAATCTGGAATTGATCCAATTTTAGTGTTTACTATTTTTGTTATAGGAGTTTTTATTTCTGCTAATTTTGATTCTGCTGCCGTTGAATCTAGTTTAATTTCTGCTGGAACTATTGTATTTCCTAAAGAAACTGCATTTTTAGATGGACCAGTTAAATCTTCTTGATTTGCCCATCCAGTTTCCCAATTTTGTTGAGCTACTCGACCAATGACAGCTACTTGCCTACCAAGAGCATCTAACCCAATTCTAACTACACCACCATAAGAATCAGAAGCTGTTTGTGCTGCTAATGCTGCTGATTTTTCTGCACTTAACAAACTACTATCTTGGATTGCACTTAAATCTGGAGTACCAAAAGTATCTGACCAAAGTTTTTTAGTGTCAAATCCTTTTAAAGCAGATTTATCAGAAGATTTTTTAGTGTTATCTGCTGTATCTTTTGTGTTTTCTACTACTTTTTCCTCTACTTTTCTATTTTCTATTGCAGCAGATAAAATATAATTAAGAGCAGTTATTAAATCATCAGATGTTCCTTCTAGAGGTTTATCATATTCCTCTAAGGATTTCGCAGAGAAACCGTATAGATTATTGGGATCTCCTTGATAGTAGACATCATCAATCGCTTTAGAAAGAGCTTTATAATCAACCCCATTATCTGAAAAAGCTGCTGCAATTTCTGAAGGAAAATTTTTTAACAAATTATTTGTTTCTTGTGTAGTTTTCACTTCTGTTTCTAAAGTTTTTTGTTGTTGCTGCTGAGTTGTTGCAGAAGGAATTTGACCTGTGGTTGTTCCTCCAACTCCAGTTATTTTGTATCCTTTTTTAATTAATTCGTTATATACTGTTTCTGCTTCATCTTTAGAGAATGCAGATGGGGATTGCCAAGATTTACCAGTTGGGTCAGTTCCTGAAAAATATGCTCCAGTTTGAGTTACTCCTAATCCAGATAGTTCTGATTTCATACCTTCTAAACTTAAAGCAACTCTCTCTGTATTTTGAGCCGTGGAAGCAGTGTTTTTATGGTTTTCTGAGTTTTCTCTTTTCTCTGATGATTTTTTTTGAAAATCTTGTTCTTTTGACGCTGACTTAAAAACCGCATCAACTGCATCTTGTCCCACTAAAGGACTTCTTTCTATACCTGGATATGATCTTTCTACTGTTCCTCCAACTCCTGCCCCACCACCAAGCGGTGTAATTCCTGGTTGTGTCCCAAAATCTCTATAAATTCCAGATTGATTAGTATTGGGAACAAAATCATAAGCTTTTTCCGCTCTTATATGCTCTAAATCATTTTTAATATTTTTATACTCAGTAGAAAGACGCATCATACTTTCTTGATTATAATCAGAAGAAGTTTTCGCGATTGTTCCTTCATAGGTATCCTTTGCTGCATCAAACAAATAAGTATTACTTGGATTACCAATTGTTCCACTTGGAGTTATACCTGTTAAAAAATGATAACTATCTTCAGCATTTACTAAATTTAAGTCTTTCCAATATTCATCATTTGTTTTGTCTTTATCAGATAATAAAGATTTTTTATAATCGTTTTTTGATTTTTCAAAAGCTTGTAAACATTCAAAAGTTCCTTCTTGCCAATCAGGAAGTTCTTCTTTTTGTATAAAATCATAATAACTTTGCAGTTCTTTTTGATCAGACTCTCTTATTCCTGAGAATAAATTTTCTGATAATGAAGAAGAGGATGGCCCAACTTGAACTTGAGACATATCAAGAGTTGCAACTGCTGGGGGAACTGTAGCTTCTGGAGCAGGACCAGAATTTGCAAAAGGATCGAAAGCTCCTCCTGAAGTAGACGATGGTGATTTTATATAGCTATCCCAAAAATTTTGTGCCCATTTTTCCAAAGAAGTAGATTCTTCTGCTCTTTCATCTAAATTTAAAGTAAGTGGTTTTGCAAAATTAGAAAATCTATCAACATTTCCTTCTAAAGAAAACAACCCAGTATCTGTACTACCGGGACTATTATAATCTGTATTAAATAAGGCTTCATGCGGGGCGGTAGGACTAGCTATAAATTCTCCAACTCCTTTCGCTTTATTTATTACCTCTGGAAGTACACCACTTGCTTGATTTGCTTCTGATGGAGATAATAAACCATATTTCATTGCTGCTCCAGCAAGAGAAGCAATTGCTGCTCCAATAGACATTGTTATTGTATTAGCAAAATTTATGGCTACCCCCTGTAAATAAGTTCCTATACCAGAGTTGGCAATACCATTATAAGCATAAGTGCCAATAGATTCAATCGCTGTAAAAGCGGTTTGAAAAGCACCAATCCAATCTACACTACTTGCGGCAGCATAAATTGCATCTCCTAATGCAGTAAATATAGATGTCCAAGGAATAGCTCGAATAGCTTTTTCTAATAACCCACCGGCAGTTGTAAGAATATTTCCTATTGTAGTTCCTACGTCATCCCAATTAATACCATTTATTTTATTCTCTAACCAAGTTCCGGCTGTTTCTAAGGCATTTCCTAATTTAGACTCGACTTCTCCCCAATCAATACTATTAATTCTATCCTGGAGCCAAGATGAAGCAGTTTCAAAGGCACTCTTTAAGCCTTCACCAACGTTCTCTAGAGTTCTTCCTAATTGATCCCAATCAATTGAATCCCAAATATCTCCTATCCAATCTAAAGCGCCACTAACTTTATCTCCAGAAAGAGCATTTTTGAATCCTTCGCTAAGGCTTTCTAACCAATTTTGACCCTGGTCAATAAAGCCTTCGAACATATTCCCGACACCTGCCCAGTCTCCTTTAGAGATCATTCCCCCCAATTTATCTAAGGCAGGGACAACATTTTCATTCAAATAATTAACAAATTTTGTGGCAGACGGTTCTAATGCTTTGCCAACATTCTGAAGAGATCCTTTTATATTTTCTAACAATTTTTTGGTTGCACTACTTAAATTATTAGTCTGAGTTTCGGCTGTTTTAGCAGAAATACCAAGCCTATTGTATAATTGTTCTAATAAAGCAGCATATTGTTCTTGTCCAGCATCTGAAGCCATTTGGAGGAAAGGAGTTGTACCTTGAATACCTAATTGAGTTTTAAGGTAAGCAGCTTTTTCGAGATCTGACCAACCCTTAGCATCCATTGCCTCGCCAATATCTTTAATTACTCCGGCAATGTCTCCTTTTTGGGTTTTTACAGACAAATCTTCATAAGTAAGTCCTAATTCTTTTAATGCAGTATTTAAAGCACTTAGATCTTTTTGTTTACCTTTTGCATCTGTCCAAAGACCTAGTTCATCAGCCTCTTGTTGTTGTAAAGCATTATATGAAGGAGTTAATCTTAACAATAACCTTCGAACATCTGTACCAGCTTCTTCTGGATTTCTACCTAAATTAGAGAGAGTACCTACAGCAGCATATGTTTGTGCAATATCCATTCCAGAAGTTTTTGCAACAGGAGTTACTGCTTTTAATGCTACATTTAAATCATCAGCATTTAATCTAGTCTGATTAGACAAAACAGTTAGAGCATCACCTACATCTCCAATTGCTTTTCCGGCTTCTGGCCCCTGCATTGTAGAAAATCCAGCCCAATTAAGAGCTTGGGAGTATAATAATTCCATAGCAGGCGCTAATTCCATATCAACTGCCTGAGCAAAATCTAATGTATTTTTAGTAACTTCTTTTGTAACACTTAAATCTTTAATGCTGCCACCCATTGCAGCATAAGCAGCTTCTGCTTTTGCAATATCAACAGAACCATAAATCGATTTTCCCTTAAAACTTTGAGCAACATCAATAACTAATTGTTTAATTGTCTCTGCTTCTGGTCCATAAGCTCCAGATTTAGCTGCGGCTCTTGACCCTTCTTTTTCTAATTGAGCATAAGAATAAAGACCATATCCCGAAGTTAGTCCAAGTAGAATTTCTGGACTTAATATGGTTTGAAGCATCGAGGTTGCCATCGGTGCAGCCCATAATGCTGCATTTCTAGGCATTGCTGCCGCTGTAGCCAATGCAGAGGCACCCATTCTCCCCCCAGCGGTAGCCACTCCACCCATTGCAGCAGCAGCTTTTCCTATACTTCCTGTAACCGCTCCGCTCATCGTGGTAGCAAATTTAAGAGCAGCGGAAGTAGCTGTAGCAAATGCTTTAACTGCGGCAGAAGAAAAACCAGTAAATGATTTTGCTGATGCAGAAATTGATGTGCCAATTCCTTTAAAAGAAGAGGCTAAGTTTGTACTGGAAGTTTTAGCAGTATTAGCTGATGTACTAATTTTAGTAATAGCTTGAGCTGCGGTATTTGCAGATGTAGAAACTTGAGAAAAGCTTGAGGCTGACGCACCTATAGAAGAAAATTTTGCTGTTAAACCGGTTACAGATTTTTCGAGATTAGCAACAACAGTATTTAATCTTCCAAAATCACCAGAATGTTTTCCTCCAACTTGTGCTGTACCAAGTTTTGTTAATTCTTGATTTAAGAGTTGAGCAGATTTTGCTGCATTCTTAAGAGCAGCGTCATTAACTGTAAAAGTTATTTTACCTAATTTTTTTGAGGTCTGTTCAATTTCTTTAGTAGCAGCCCTAAATTGTTTTAGAACTGCATCTAATCCTTTTGCTCTATAGGTAAAATCAGTATAATATGTTGATACCATTATTCAGACCTCTCTACAGCAATTCTTTTGTTCTCCATTCTCTTAATGGGCAAGTTATAGTGTAATCCGCTTGCCAACAGTCAAAAAGTTTATTTTTAATTACCCTTTCAAATGAATAATCCAACTTCCACAATCCTGCGGTAACAATTGATGGTAAAAGAGCTTCACAGGCTATTAATCCAATTCGTTTTGCTTCATCTACACTTTGTTTACTATAAACAGAAATCTGCCATAAACCTGGACCAACCAAAATCTGAGAGGTACGATTTGCACTTCCTACAATTTGTGATAAGGGAGATGGACCATCAATCAAATATACACCAGGGGTATCAACAATATCATTTGGAAATTGAGAATGAATACTAGAAGAAGGTAATTTTGTTAATAAATTTGCATTTAACCTCAATTTTTGGATAATAGCTAGTGTAGGTTCAATAAAAGTAGACATCTAGTGTCTAATTAATAGAAGAAAATATTTAAGTACGATAAAAATATAAAGTTATATATAAAAAAATAAATTAAAATAAAGAAGCTAATAAATTATCCATTTGTGGCTTTGCTGATTGTGACCCCGCACGGAACATAAAATTAGGAGGACGATTTTGGCCCTTTGGACAGTTTCCACCAAACTCAATACAATCCGAATATGCTTTTATGGGTTCCCCTGTGTCCGAGTTTGTAGAATCGTCCACTCCAACCCCAATTTTAAAAACAAATTGACTGATTTTTTTTATATCATGACATATTCCACTTTGTAAAGAACCACTTAAAACAGGAGTTCTGCTTCCAACCTCTTCGACACAAAGATCTCCGGCTTGTGATCCACCATTAACTACGGCTTCCCATTTTGCAATACCATATGCACGCATTTCTGCTTCGACTTGTGCAGCATTTCCCACAAAGAACCACCTATTTTAATCCAAAAGTAAAAGCGATAGCTAATACTATAATTGGTATAATAATTGATATTACTGTAGATGATCTAACTGCTTCAGCCTTAAAATTGGCCATACAATCATGAATAGATTTAATGTCTTTAGTTAATTCCCCAACATCATTTTTTTGTTCTTTTTTATAATCTAAAAATAATATTTTTAACTCTTCAATTTTGCTATCTACATTTTGTATTTGAGTTTTTAAGAGATCTATTTTTCCACAAAGAGCTTGTTTATCAATTGCAATTCCCTGAATTTTACTTTCTAAAGTTCTTATTTCTTTATGAGCGTCCCTTAAATCCATCTCACAGTCGCCAAGTCTTTTTTCCATAAAATTACCTACCTTTCAATTACTAAAAATGCTTGGAAACTATGTTTCCCTGTACCTTCTACATTTTTTACTGTATATTCTTTTCCATATATAGTTAATTTATCTTCTGGAATTAAAGTAAATCTTTTATCATATTCTAAAGCTCTATATGCCTTATATGTATTACCCGCAACTTCTTGATAAAGACCTCTAAATTGGTTAGGATTTACAATATAAGATTTTCCTTTTATTTTTAAAGTAGTAGAAATATTTGAAGATATAATTTCTCCAGTAGATGAGGCGGGATAAATAATAAGAGTAGTAAAATCAGAACTAAATTTAGTTATAACAGTCCATTTTTTATAGCTATAACCAATTTTTAAGGTATCAAAGCTAGAAATAACTTCAGTAGTAGAAGCAACTCCATCAGCGGTACCCACAATGGTTATGGAAGTTCCTGCTACCCCTACACATTGGAATTGAAGGCAACAACCACCAGTGGGTAAAGCATAAGTTAAAGTTTTATCATTTCCGCCTATTCCACTATAAAGATAAGGAACTCTTCGAGTTACTACATACTCTTCGTTCCCAATCATTAATAATCAGCACCTTCATTGTCCTCATCCGTATTCCACAAATCTCTTATAACAGAAATATCTCTTTCTGTATAAGGTGTTTTTCTTTGGTCTAATCTGGTGTGATTATAAAGTGAATCTATAACTGCTTTAGTTCCTAAAATTGTATTAAGTTTAACCGAATCAGTCTTTGTATAGGCAGGAAGTATGCGTTGAAGTTCCCCAAGAAAATGATCCAAACCTTCTTCTTTTTTCCAAGTTCGGTCCATTATTTTAAGAGTATTATAATGTCTTTGCTCTTCCCAACCAGCAATACCTGGCATTCCAGCAGCTTCAACACAAACCATTAAAGCTCTAGCTCTTAAAATTTCAGAAGAAGATTTGGAAGTAGTATCATAACTTAAAATAGATGTAGCTGTTTCAGTTATAAGTTCGTCAAAAAGATCGACAGAACCAACGATAGTAGATATTGCGTCCATACTAGCTTCTAGTTCTGGCCAGTATGCAGCTACCCATCCAGATACACCAGCACTAGAAGTTGTCATTTAACCTACTTTTTTCTTTTTAGAATTATAATAATTTCAAATGCTACTCTACCACGTTTTCTGCTGGAAACTGGTGAAGAAAATGCGTGTAGAACAACAGCTCCCTTTTCAATTTCAATATTAGCTTCTTCAGAAGCCTTATTAAAATCTTCAGAATGAACAATAATAGTCTTATAATCTTGAGATTTTTCTACAAAAGCAAGGGATACAATTGGACCATTTTTTCTAAGTGTAGAAGGAGCTTTAATAATGTTAGTTACAATATAATCTTCAGGAAGAGTCTCAATAAAATTAATTACTTCTCCAACAGGACCATTAATTACAGTAACCGGTTTTGGAGTTTTGATAATTTTTTCTTCTTTTTTAATAGGTTCAATTTCTTCTTTGATAGGTTCAATAACCTTTTCCACTTCTTTTCTTGGTTTAAGATTCATAACAAAATCACCTAATAAGTATAATAAGTTTCATAATATAAAAAGTTTATGAATAAAGTTAGAACTTGAAAAGTTCTAACTTAAATTCCAGTAGCCTTGTAGAAAATACCGTGAGGCCTTCCTACGAATACCTTGCTGTTAATCCAGGCCTCTACTTGGGTACTTCTACCATCGGGGGAGTTCCAAGGATTAACACTCAGCGGAATATTAGCCTCTGCAATAGAATCATCAGCAATAGTAGTAGCTGCAAAGTCTGGATCAGAATAGCTATAATTCTCTACACAGGGCATATTCTGGAAGGTTCCTACACCAATAATAGAACCCGCAGTCATACCTGCTCCCTCTGGTAGGCCAACTACCCAACAGCCAGGAGTCTTAAGATAAATTACTTTATCGTAGAAGTTTCTATTAGGAGCAACTTGATCTCTTACATATTGATAATCATAATCATCTTGCTCTAAGAAGTCAAAGAGTTCATAGTAGTTTGTATCATGCACAAGAATAGTATCAAGTTTATAACCATTCTTTACATTAATATCTTGTGCAATAGCTCTTATATCCTTAATTGGATCAGCAGAATTGCCATCCCATACACCACTAGTCTTAATATCAAACTGTGTCGTTGCAGCAGCTTTATTAGCAATAAGTTCTGCAATCAAATCTGTGTTTACTTGATAAGCAATAGCCCAGGCCATAGAAGCATAGGTATTCTTAACAATATTCATAAATCTTGGGTTATTTTCTACACCCTTCTTGAAAGAAGCTTTTACACGCCTCTTAGATGTGTTCAGACTGACAGGCTCACCTAGAGTTACATCAACTTGGGGCCAGGCAGCATCTTCATCCTGGCCAGCAGGAGGAACGATATTCTTTGGATCATCATATGCAGAGTAAGACTCTTTATATGCGGCAATCACTTCCGCCTCTACAGGCACGAATGGAATTAGCTTCAGAGTATACAGATTTGGAGCTAAGAACTTTTGAACCAGAGGACTAATGACCTCTTTGTTCTGAAAATAATCAGTATTTGGAATATTACCAGGATTGTTTGCAACCATTTTAAATCACCTTTAATTTTATTAAATAAATAATAATATAAGAGCCTAGATCATTTAGATCTAAGCTTGTACGTCTATTGGCCCTAAGATAAGCACTCCGACATATGGAGTATCAGCCGCAGAATAATGGCAAGCCAGAGCATTACTCTTTGTAACACCGCTTGAACCCGTCTGTTGGTAGCCAGCAGCAGAGTTATCCCACAGGATAAAGTTGCCAGCGGAAACTGCACCAACGGTGCTTCCTAGAACTGCAAGAGATTCATAACCCATTGCAAATACTTTTACAAGAACAGTTCTATAGAATAAACTGGCAGCTCTAAGCTGAACACTATTTGCAGCACCAGATGTTGCCGGTTTGTTCAGAAGGGGCATTGGATAGCCAACAATTTCTCCAATAATAGGAGTATCATTTGTAGATACCTTCTTTTGTACGATAGGCATCCCCTTAAGAGCAGCATAAGTATAATAGTTGGATGCAGCAGCAATTTGTACTTTATCTCCAATAGTAGCTGGAGTGGCAAAAGTATAGATATCTTCAGAATTCATTCTGGATCTATATTGAGCAGTTTCTGCATCAGCTACAGTAATATTTCCTTCTTCTAGAAGGCATGTCATTAGAATAGGAGCAGATAACTGAGTCTCTGCATGATTATTTCTATTTTTTTTAACATCAACGCCGAATTTGTCAACCATTTAAAATCACCTTTAATTATAATAATTTAACTTTTCATATATCTTTTTTGGAAATTTTTAACTGCCTGAACTATTTGTTCTTGTTTATTGGCAGATTCATCTTCTATTTCTATAGATTCAGAACTTCCTTTGGTCTTAATTTCTGTTTTAACTTCTTCCTCGGAAGATTTACTTGCAACAACAGAACTAGAAGCTGCTCCTTTTACATATTTGAGCATGACGCCTACGCCACCGCGTCTTATCTCGTCGGCTATCATTTTTACTTTAGGAACAAGAACACCATTTATTTCTATGTCACCTTGCCAAACTCCTTTTGGAAGAACTTCCATTATTTCTTTTTCTTCGGTAGTTTCCTTAAAAGCCTTAAGTTCTTCATTTTCTTTTCGGAGACAATCAATTTGTTTTTGTAGATCATCAGCTTGCCATTGTCCAGCTTTATCATCTACTCTGGATTTTATTTCAGCAAGTTCGGTAATCATATCTTTTGCAGCCTCAAAAGATTCAACTCCAAGAGCAACAGCTACTTCATCCATTTGAGCTTTTGAGAGAACTGCTTTTTCAGGAGTTTCCTTTGGAGTCTCAGTTATAACTTCGAATACCTCAATAGATTTTGCTGCCTGAGTATCAACAACAGGAATTTCATTTTTGGGTTCTTCTTTCAAGACTTCAACCTCCGTAGATTTAGTTTCTACAACAGGAGGATCTTCAAGTTTAATCTTATCATCTTCATTTTCCATTAAATCAACACCATTATTTTCTATTAATAATAGAGATGCTTTTGTTTTAAGAGAAGGAAAAAGAGCATCTACTCCAAAACGTCTTATAATAATTCTTCTTATTTTAGATGTTAAATCGAGTCCTTCTCCGGCAGATCTTTGAAGAGCTGCTTTGAGTCCATCTAAAACATAATCCGGTTTACCATTAATTATACTTCCAACAGGATACTTAAAATCTTCTCTATTATATTTTCCACCTTCTCCTGATGGAGAATCTACAACTAAAAAGAATTTACGAATTTTGGAAACAACAATATCTCCATTTTTATCTCTAGAAAAGTCAAGAAGTTTTTTTTCATTTGCAGGACCATTCCAAGCAATAATATTAATTTCTTGAGAACTAGCACTTAAAATCGTAGTATTGCATTTATTTTTAGGACAAGCAGGTGATAAAGAGTTCAATAGCGAAATAGCAGTTAATTTGGAATTGGAAATTGTTTCTAAATCTGTAGTTGTTTCAATTGAAATACCAGAAAAATCATTTTGTAATATTTTATTAATCCAACTTTGATCTTCAATTTTCCCTTCAGCAATAAGGGCCAATTTTCCTTCAATTTCTTGCGTACTCAATTTAGTTATTGTGCCTGCGAAAGTCCCGTCCGTATGGTCTATATTAAAATTAATAGGAGAAGAAAAATTAGAAGCATATGCTTTAATCATGTCAGGAGTATATTCTAGTAAAGTAAGATTATTCGTTTCTGGATCTCTTAATGCTTCTCCATTAATTGGACAATAGCAAGGACTTTTTTCTTGTTCGATCATTGCTATGCAAGAGACTTCTAAAGAAGAAGGAATGTTTTCAATAGTTTGAGAAGAAGATTTAGTTATTATCCTATTAATTGATAATCTAGAATATAATTTATCAGAAGTCATTTATTAATATCTTATAAACTATATTTAGTTAAATAAGCTTTAATAAAATAAAAAGTTATATAAAAAAGAATAAATAAAAATTAAGATTTAAGTAGGAAAATTTTGTCCATAAAATTCGTTAACAAATTTTATTTGATCCTCGGATAAACCACTTAATAAGAAAGCTAAGTTTTCTATATCTTCAAAGGAATTCTGTTCATATTTGACAAAGACAAAAAAATCATATAATATTTTCTCCGCTTCGTACAAAAGATCTTTGTGTAGCGCCCGATGGTGGTTTTTACATAATGGGGCAGTTTTTTGGATTTCTTTTTTAATTACAGAAAGTCGAATACCGTTTAAAATGCCAGAATATATGTTAAATGCTTTCTTTTCCGGTTCGATATGATGCAATTCAATAAGATCTGCTCTTTTTTCTTCACAAATTACACAAAAATAGTTATTTTTTGCTTTCAAATACCAATCAAGTATTTTCTTAGAATTTTTTCGCCGTTTTTTAGAGGGTCTTGTCTTTATTGTCTTATTATAATGAGTAGTGAGAGCGATTCCTCCAGCAAAATAATTTTATGATTGAAGGTAATTTCTAGTATTTAAAGTTTTTTATTATAAAAATAAGAGGTGAATTTTACAAAAAAGATAAAGACTTAAAATTAAAAATATAATAATATGTTCGAGAAAATTCTTAATGATAGCGAAGCAAGTACTAGATTCAAAATAGTACAATATTTAATTGGTTCAATTTTAATTGTAGTACTTGCTGTTCTAATACTAAGTTCTTGGGGGGTAGCTATTCCTGAATTCGTTAGCGGCGTAGTTCTTATGGGATACTTCAATATATTGCGAGATGCAGCAGCCTCTTACTATAAATCTAGGGATGAAATTCAAGCAGCAAAAATAGAAACTGAAAAAGTAGTAGCTGCAAAAGAACCTTGCACTTCAAATTAATCTTCAATATCCCATTCTTTTTCAGTTTTCTCTAAAATATAACAAATAGAACTTGTAGAAATAACGCCAACCAATTTTGAATCTTTAGATGGAGAGACAAGCAATTCTTGAGGTAATATTTCTTTTAATACTACCGTTAAATCATCTCCATTTGTCATAGAAATTTTTACATATTTATTTATTAAACTTTTCATAATTCCATTTAATCTATTTAAATTATCTGAAAAATTTTCCATTTGATGTTTCCTCCTTTATTATTTCTTTCCATTCCTCTTTTGTGTAATAAGATTTACCATCATAGATTTCATCTATAATTCTATGAAGCATAGATTCCCACCTTTCTCGAACATCATTTGTTTTAGCGTGGCAGGAACTACATAAAGCTGCAAAATGAACTGGTTTACCGTCACAACATGCCTTCTTATTGTATTCTACGTGGTGACAGGCAAGTTGTTTCCCATTTTCTATTTGGGATTTCCCGCAAAGAACACATTCGTAATTAAAAAATGTTCTAATTCTTCTTTTTAAATCATTGTTAAATTTTGGGCAATAAGGTTCGAAAGAAATACCTCCGAGCCATCTTGAACTTTTTTCTCCAATTCTTTCTTTTCTTTTTTCCGCATTATAACAACCACAGCTTACCGTTAAACCTCGTTTTAAACTATTACCGTTAATACTAATTTTTTTTCCACATTTACAAATACAATTCCAAAAAATATTTCCATTTTTTCTTCTATCAAAATTTATTACCGTTATTCTCCCAAAAATTTTTCCAGTTAAATCTTTAAGTTGTGTTTCTCGTATTCTTTCATTTCTCAAACACCCACAACTTAAAATTAAACCTCTTTTTAAATAGTCGCCGTTAATAACCTTTTCTTTCCCACAATCGCATATGCAATTCCAATAAGTTCTTTTATTATAGATTCCTTTAAAACTTATTACTTTTATCCTACTAAATTTTCTCCCCATTAAATCTTTAAAATGAGTTTCGTGTGCTCTTTCTTTTTGTAAGCATCCACAACTCTGGGTTTGTCCAGAAATTAAACTCTGTCCGGGTCGAATAATTTTTTCCCCGCAATCACAAATACAATTCCAAAAATATTTTTTGTTAATTTTCTTATCAAAATTAACTACCGTCAATCTTCCAAAACGCTGACCAACTAAATCTAGCTTTCTTCTTCCCATTAAAAACCTCAGTCAAATATGGAGCAAATAGACTGGTAAGAACAGTAATTGCATAAGGGCGATTCTTTTTTAGGATATTTTCCATCCTCGCAATAGGCTAATTCAATCACATTTTCTATATATTTTTGGCATTTGTCCTTAAATTTATCTGTATTAACTGGGGGAGAATATATTGTATTGCTCCCAAAAAACACAAAATCAAATTTTTCTAAGGGTTTGTTATCAAAATTTTGTTCATATAATATACTATATATATATGCCTGAATGTTGAAACCCCACCGTTTGTAAGGAGCGTCTTTACCATTTTTCCAATCAACAGCAGTAGCTAGTTTAGGAAATAGCTTATCGTAAATTCCAAGCGTTGGTTTATTACAAATATGACCAGTTAATTTGTGTTCCGTAAGACATTCCTCATCGGAACTAAAATTTTCAAGATATTCTTTTGCAATTTTAAGAGAAGCGTCTATATCTTCATCACCATGATCGAATATATTTTTGGCAATCAAATCATGCACTTTTAGGCCATTTCCCATAGCAAAAGAGGTTGTTACTGGTTTGAGTTTCTTGATATATTGAAAAGAAAACTTGAGAGGACAAGAGCTAAAGCAATTGATCTGAGAAACACTTATCCTTGTAGGCGGTCCCTGTTTTTTTATCATGGAATTATCCTCTGTAATCAATTTTAAAGACTCCTATTATCAATACTACTGCTAATCATCTTTAAATCCTTTTGGTCTATTGGATCACTTTCCCAACTAAAATTTCCCCAATAATTATGTCTCAACCAAACAAGTTGAAGTTTGCAGTAGTTTATTATATCAAGATAATTGTTTTCAAGGGCTGTTTTATCTTTAATTGGATCATTAGTAGCACTAAAGGCATCCATTCTTGCAAATTTTCTATACAAATCTGTCTGACATCCAAGAAGTCCAAATTTAAGATAAAAATCTTGGAATCCATCCCCATATTTTCCACTTTTCTCTATTCTAATTCGGGAAGCTTCTTCTTCAATAATATGTGAAGTCTCCTCTATTTCCTCTATATTAATTTTAGACATGTAATATTTTTCTCCTCTATTTATCAATCTTTTAAGTCAATTTAGTATTTAAATATGGCGGTCATTTAGTTAAAGAATAATTTTTACCAGATTCAAAATCCTCTCTAAATATTTGCTTACAAATAAATACACTTAAATACTTCTTTTCTTCTTTAGGGTAGTCTTTAAAAAACTTATTTGCTTTTTTAGGGCAATCTGTAAAACAAAGTATATTTTTTGGATCAAGTGATTTTTTATTTGAAACAAAAAAATAAAATGTTTCCGGTCTTATAAATTCTTCATCCAAATATTATTCCTCCCCAAATTTAATATATCTTCTTTTTGGAGTATAATAAGAGGATACAATTCCTTTAAAGTATCCAGGAAGATTTACATTAACTTGAGCTAACCAAAGATCCCAGGTTTGCCCTTTCACATTAAGAACTTCTTTAACAAAAGAAGCTAGTTCAGGATTTATATCTTCGAAAACACCGAACCAAAGTTTAGCTCGTTTTTCTGCCTCTTCACAAAGATAATTACACGGAAACCAACTTATAACTCGTGGAGCAAAATATCTTAAATGTTGCAATAAAAATGGGTTATAATGTGGAACATATAAAATACCATTTTTAATATAATTTCCTTCTGTATTAACAGCAGAAGACCAAATTGGGTCCATATCTTGTGAGAACACTTTATCAAAAAAGAGAGCACAACATTCTGGATATCCCAAAAGTTTAGCAGTCTCAATATGATCTATATTTGTTTGGACTTTTTTAAATTTTTCTGCTGTTTCTATATCTCTTGCAACCACTCCATAAACAAGAGCATCATCACTTAAATTTTCCACAAATTCGTGCTTATGAGAGTATCCATTATATTTCTTTACTCTATTAATTGGCAGCCAGACTAAGCCATCCCTAAAAATTTTCTCAATTTGGCGGTCATAATTATCTGGAGTTAGTTGATAAACATTAGCTTTTCTATATCCTCTTTTTACCATTTCATATTCTAATTGAACACAAACTTTTTTTGTTTCTTCCAATTTGTGGATTAGATCAGGATATTTTGAATTATATAAAGGTAGAATTGTAGTATATGGATCTGGATTTGTTATCATTTTTAATCACTCTGATCTATATGTTCTATATTATTTTTTATACAAAATTCTTCAAGCTCTTTTTGACTAAGACCATCAATTAGATGTTTAGGAACTTTAAATTGCTGCTGGTCTTTAGGTGATTGATGATACCTTTTGTCTATCAAATTAAAATTCAAAACTTTTCCTTGTTTATAATAATTATGATAAAAATCAGGAACATCAATAGCTAGTTTTATATCAGGATGTAATTGTCTAAGTACCCCTTCTAGCTTTTCGTAAGTTTTATAATAAGCTTCGCAGAAACAAGATTTGTTTCTGTAATCTTTATCTATTCCTTCCCCTGGACAATTACCACCACAAATAGAGAAATATCTACAAGAACCACAACCTCCATCTTCTATTGGAATCTGGTTAAGCATAAATGAGCGAGTTTCTTCCCTTTTATTGCTACTTATGTTATAGTATCCATCTTGAAAACAACGATCACACCGAGCAAATGTCCCATTGGGCATTATAGTTAGACAAGTTGTAGTAAGATAGTCACATCTTGAATAAGAACAGCTTGCCAAGCCATTTCCTAATAAATTATTAATCATTTCTGTAACAAAAGCTGGTCTAAAATCACGATATTTAAGAGAAGCTTCTGTTAAATATAAAAATACATTTGCCATCTCATGAGAATTCAAAACATATTTAGATAACTCAGATTTTTCTTTTTTCCAGAATGGATAAAACATAGGATTAAAACGACCACCACAGGTATTCTTCCTACTCCAATCTATCAATTTATCCATCTTCTGAATACTACCTGCATTTGCTTTACTCAGAATCGCAATTGTTCCGGGAATAATTTTTGTAGCCTTAAGTTTTTCAAGATTACTAATGATTTCTTGTTGATATTCTCTATTTAATTTAGGATTTTGTGGGCCTCTTAAAATATTAAGTTCTGGCGGGCCATCAATTGAAACTCCTACAGAAACATCATTTTCTTTAATAATTTTTATGTGTTCATCTTTTAATCCATATAAAGAAGTCTGTATTGATGGATTCCTCTGAAATCTTTTTATTCCTTTTATAAAAAATTCAAAATCCTCTAAAGGAAGATGCAAAACTTCTCCACCATGCAAAATAATCTTTTTTTGTTCATTTGGTTGAACAAAAGACATTATATCTTCAAGGGATTGTAACATTTTTTCTCGGTAATATTGTTCTTTTTCTATAGGAATTTCAAAACAATATTTACAACCTACATTACAATGAGGAGTGGGATAAAGTAAAATTGTACCCCAAGATCCCCCTCTTGGATAAAATCCATATTTATTAAAAAATTCTAAATAATTCATTTTTGTTTCCTCTCTTTATATCTAAATAAAAATTTTGAGTCTACCCACACGTAACTGGTCCAACATTAGAATCGGAATGGTTACAAAAATTAATATGAGATGTGTGAATATAATTTGGCCAATCTGTATGTGGAGTATTATGAACATTAGCATAATAATCTACGTGTGCTGCTGGTTCATGATTATTATGAGTATAACAGGCATTACTATATCCAGGAGTAGTACTATTAGCATGAGCCATATATCCATCTATATGTTTATCATAAGTTGTAACAGAATAATTTTGATGGGATACAGAACAAGCTACGTTTGCCCAACAACCTTGATTTCCAAAATATTGCCCCCCCGCACACGAACCAGTTACTTGATAGTAATCATCTATATGATTACTACAATAATTAGAATGTGAACCAGAATCAGAATATGGCGTGCAAACGTGAGTGTGTGTATCTGACCATTGTTGATAATTATCATGATAATCATCATAAGGTATATGATTATAATTATTAAAATTACTAAATGCTGTATTAGAATGACAGGCATTATTTATATGAAAACTTCCTTGAAATGCTGAAGGGCAAAGAGGTAATCCACCAGAATCTGCATATTGAGTTATATTATAACAACTATCCGTATGAGGACTTGTACCATAATCGTTATATGCTGGTGGACTACCACACGAATCTGCATGAGTCATATTATAACCTATTTCATTTTAAAGTATTTAAATATATTGGTTGGTATTACTAGGTTTGTTTCGTACCAGAAATCTTATACTAGGTTTGTTTCACTACGTGCTTTCTGTACCAGAAATCACCGTACAATAACTTTCTAAAAATTCTGTATCAAAATTTGATATATCGTTTTGAAAGAATATAATTATATTAGATTTGCAAATATCAAATAGTTTTTTCCCTAATTCTGGGGTAAAAGGTTTTGTATAATTTACAAATATTATAATATCCGTAGAACTTATATTTTGATCCGCTTCTGGAAATTTATTATGAGTAAAATGTTTAATCCAAGACTTATTCATTAAAGAAGCTACTTTATTTGCGAGTTCCGACCATTCTTTCATACATTGGGATTCAACAACAAGAATAGAACTTTCTTGTGGTCCCAATTTATGTAAGTTTCTGAGCCACTTATTAAAATTTTCATTCATTTTCTATTTCACCATGAGTTAACTGTTTGTGAATCTAATATAAATAGATGACGGTGGTTTTTATCCGCAGACAAAAAACTATTACGAGTTTTGGCTTGCGAGCCAAAACACATGTAGAAACTCTTAAATATTCAAACTAGCTATTATACTAATTATGGTAGACAAAGAAGATAATTGGGATGAGAGAGATCAACAAATAGAACAAGAATTGGCTGGTCCAGTTGGAGTAATTGCTATAGGAATTGGTTGTTTTCTTTTGGGAAATGGTTATAATATATTTATCTTATTAACCCAAATTTATGAATATATTGTAATAAATGGAATACTTTTAACTGGTTTAACTGTTTTAGAATTTATATTAATATATGGGGGCTTATTGGGAATAGGAATAGGTATTGCTTGGTTAATGAAAAAGTTTAAATTGAGATTTTTTTTATAAAAAATTTTTTGGGGTATGGTTTGTTTTAGGAATTTAATGGGGTTAAATTTAGAAAAATGAAGTGGAGATGGGTTGAATTTAATGGGTAGAAATTTAAAGAACAGAAGAAATTACCACCGCAGAATTTATTAGGACAGCTATTAAAGATAAACTTATGCGGTGATTTTGATATGTCATACAAGAATAAAGAAGAGGAGAAGAGAAAGAAGGAAATTAAAAAACTTAAAAAAATATATAAAAATCTTATCAATGAAAAATTATGTCTAAAATGTGGTCTGATAAAATCATTAGATGCATTTTAT
>Ga0172379_10003320_pt1 | contig 25921 bp, 20 predicted proteins | sample GrowelOW334metaG_FD_119756 | JGI IMG/M metagenome (GOLD analysis project Ga0172379, IMG submission 119756) | Groundwater microbial communities from an aquifer near a municipal landfill in Southern Ontario, Canada - Groundwater well OW334 metaG | ecosystem: Environmental > Aquatic > Deep...
CCTCCGAAGTCCCGCACCAGCGGGACGAAGGAGGGTAATGCATCCACTCCACCCCTCGACAAGCTCGGGGTTTGGTGGAGGCATACTCCACCAAATGGCAGATATCATCAAAATCCGCGGTGCACGGGTGCACAATCTCAAGAACGTCTCCCTGGATATCCCACGGAACGCCTTTGTGGTATTCACTGGGCTTTCAGGGTCAGGCAAGTCGTCCTTAGCTTTCGATACCATCTACGCCGAAGGCCAGCGCCGCTACGTGGAATCGCTCTCGGCGTACGCGCGGCAGTTCTTGGGGCTCATGGATAAGCCCGATGTGGACCAAATTGACGGGTTGTCCCCAGCAATTGCTATTGATCAGAAGTCCGTGACGCACAACCCACGCTCCACTGTGGGCACGGTGACGGAAATATACGACTACTTACGCTTACTCTACGCCCGCGTCGGCATCCCACACTGTCCGGTCTGCGGCCGCGAAGTGCAACGCCAGACCACAGAGCAAATTCGCAAGCAGGTACTGGCATGGTCGGCGAACACTCCCATCCTCATCCTGGCGCCGAAGGTGCGGGATATGAAAGGGGAGCACAAGCACGTCTTCGCCGAAGTGCGGAAGGCTGGCTACGTCCGCGTGCGCTTGGACAACATCGTCACGCCGCTGGATGAAGCAGAAAGTTTGGAGCTGGATAAGAAGAAGAAACACAGTATCGATGTGGTCATCGACCGGCTGACCATTGGTACAGAGCTGGACAAGCAACGCCTCACCGAATCCCTCGAAGCTGCAGGACGGTTAGGGAAAGGCTTGATAATCGTCAGCAAGCTGAGTTCAGGTGCGCACCCCGCCAACGGTGAGAATATCGGTAGCCGGCGGGGCGTCCCGCCTGCCTTCGCCAGCGAAGTTCGGCGGGCAGGCGCTTCGGACAAGGCGGGCAGTAGTGCAAAGCTTAGCTCACCGGAGCTCCGGAAGATGACGGACACGCTCTTCAGCTTGCAGTACGCCTGCCCGCACGATGGGACGAGCTTGCCGCCCATTGAACCACGGAACTTCTCGTTCAACAACCCGCACGGCGCGTGCCCAGACTGCACCGGCCTCGGCACCAAGCTGGAGATCGATCCTGAACTCGTCATCCCGAACCCGAAGCTCTCCGTTGCGGAAGGCGCCATCCGGCCGTGGTCGCGCAGCGCGTCCAGCCAGACCTGGTACATGCGCGTCGTTGAAGCAGTTGCGCGGGAGCACGGCTTCAGCCTGCGCGTGCCAGTGAAGAGCTTGCCGAAGAAAGCCGTCGATGCTGTCCTCTACGGGACTGGTGACCAGGAGTATGACGTGAACAACAACTCGAGCGCCGGAAAAGTGCGCGCGTTCATGACCGCATACGAAGGCGTGATTCCCAACCTCATGCGGCGGTACAAGGAGACAGACTCGGACTACATCCGTACGGAAATTGAGCGGTACATGCGTGTATGGCCCTGCCCGACGTGCAAAGGAAAGCGCCTGAAGCCCGACGCGCTCGGCGTGACTGTGGCGGGTAAGAATATTTCCGAAGTTACGGCGAGCACCGTGGAGCGTGCGGGCGAGTTCTTCGATAGCATTGCCAAGCCCAAGTCGCTTACCGACCGTGAGGCAACCATTGCGAAGCAGATCTTGAAGGAAATCCGCGCACGCATTGGCTTCCTGCAGAACGTCGGCTTGGACTACCTCACTTTAGACCGTGCCGCGTCCACGCTCTCGGGCGGCGAGTCGCAGCGTATCAGTTTGGCCACACAGATTGGTAGCTCGCTCGTGGGCGTGCTCTACATCCTCGACGAGCCGTCCATTGGGTTGCACCAGCGGGATAACGCCAAGCTCATCGAGACCCTGAAGACACTCCGTGACCTGGGCAACACCGTCCTCGTCGTTGAGCATGATGAAGAGACCATTCGTGCCGCTGACCACGTGGTAGACATTGGCCCGGGCGCGGGCGAGCACGGCGGTGCAGTGGTGGCGCAGGGCTCGCCGAAAGAACTCAGTCGCAACCCCCGGTCGCTCACTGGCCAGTACCTTAGTGGCAAGAAGTTCATCCCGAACCCCAAGCACTACCGGAAGGGGAATGGGAAGAACCTCACCATACGAGGTGCGAGTGAGTTCAACCTCCAGAAGCTGACAGTGAAATTGCCGCTCGGCATGTTCGTGTGCATCACGGGCGTTTCGGGCAGCGGGAAGTCCACGCTCATCACCGACATCCTCTCCCGCGCGCTGGCGCAAGAGTTCTACAATGCCAAAGATCTTCCGGGCAAGCACGAAGCGATCACGGGCATGGAGCACCTGGATAAGGTCATCACCATTGACCAGTCACCAATTGGCCGCACGCCACGCTCCAACCCCGCTACCTACACCGGCGTGTTCACCCCCATCCGCGACCTCTTTACCCAAATGCCCGAGGCGAAGCAGCGCGGCTTTGGGCCAGGCCGGTTCAGCTTCAACGTACCCGGCGGCCGGTGTGAGGCGTGCGAAGGCGATGGCCTCGTCAGGATTGAAATGCACTTCCTGCCCGACGTGTACGTAGAGTGCGAAGAGTGCCACGGGAAGCGGTACTCTAGCCAGGTGCTGGAAATTATGTACAAGGGCAAGACCATTGCCGATGTCCTGGCCATGACTGTGGAGGAATCACTCGAGTTCTTCCGCAACATCCCAGCAATTAAAGCGAAACTCCAGACGCTCATGGATGTCGGGCTGGGGTACATCCATCTTGGCCAGAGCGCCACGACGCTCTCCGGTGGTGAGGCGCAGCGCGTGAAGCTCGCTACAGAACTCAGCCGTCGTGCAACCGGGCGTACCCTCTATATTTTGGATGAACCGACGACCGGCTTACACGTGGATGACGTGAAGCGTCTGCTCGGCGTGCTCAATCAGCTGGTGGACAAGGGGAACAGCGTGCTGGTCATCGAGCACAATCTGGACGTCATTAAGAGTGCCGACTGGATTGTGGACCTGGGCCCCGGTGGGGGAGACAAAGGCGGCAAGCTCGTGGCTGAAGGTCGGCCGCGTGACGTGGCCAAGGTGAAGGCCAGTTACACCGGCCAGTACCTGAAGCACGTCGTGTAGAAAAACCCCATCAGGATGACGGGGTTTTTTTGGGATCGTCGCCGGTTATTTTTTTCTTGAACAAGCTAACGATATTTTTGATACTACCACTGGTTGGGCCAGCGGGTTTTGGAACGCCCGCCTGGATTCTTAGGTGGATTTCTTCACGATGGATGGCCACATCATTCGGCGCTTCTACGCCGATACGGACTTGGCGGCCATGTTGGCCGAGAACGGTGACCCTGATACTGTCACCAATCGTGATTGATTCCCCCAATCTGCGAGTTAGAATGAGCACTTCTGACCTCCTATGGCCATACGTTGTGCGTTGCTGTGCCCGTGGGGGCTTTTTTATGTTGCCGGAGTATACCAGATAGTTTTTGCCTGTCAAGCAGTGCCACTTCGTCCATTTGCTCAAGCGCTGTTGCGACGGTAGCATAGAACTATGCAAGCCCTCGAACATGCCATCCTTAAAACCGTCGCGTACTTCGACCTCTTCCGCTACCCGCTCACCAGCTGGGAAATTTGGAAGTGGCTCTTCGGTGTTACGGCATCATTCGCTGAAGTGCGGGATTGCCTGGAGAGCAGCCCGCTCCTCGCCGAGAAGCTTGGGCGTCAGTCTGGTTTCGTTTTCCTCTATGGGAGGGCAGAGATATTCCATGATCGGCAGGAGCGGTACCGCTTGGCGCTCCAGAAGCTGGATCGGGCGAAACGTTTCACCCGGACGCTTATCCGCATCCCGTTCGTTCGGGCAGTCTTCGCCTGCAACTCGCTTGGCATCGCCAATGCGCGCGCCGAGAGTGACATTGACTTCTTCATCATCGTGCGGAAGGGTCACGTCTGGGCGGTGCGCTTGCTCGCCGCGGGCTGGGCGAAGCTGCGCAAGCTGCGACCCGTTCCGGGCAACCGAGCAGATAAGTTCTGCCTGTCGTTCTTCTTGGCCGACGACTCCCTCGACATCTCCGCGCTTCGCCTTCCTGTCGACCCGTACCTGACGATGTGGGTTGCCACGCTCGTGCCAGTTTTTGATCCCAAGAACCTCAACGCGGCACTCTGGCAGGCGAACCCGTGGGTGCAGCAGGCACTCCCGAATGCCGCACCGCGTGAACGAGCTCTACAGCGGCATGTGTCGGTATCACGCGTTGGGTACGTGTTGGCTCCATTCCTCCGATCGCACGCTATCGAACACTTTGCTGAACGTCTGCAACGGCGCGCGCTTGCCCCGAACCTTCGGGAGCTGGCGAACCGCGATACCCGCGTCGTGCTGAACGACCGCATGTTGAAATTCCACGACAATGACCGACGGCAGGAGTACGCAATGGCGTTCGCGGCTCGTCTTGGCGAGCTCGGGGTATGAAGAAACTCGAGCGTCTCCTTGCGTTCGGCCTCGGCATGTACGTTGCCCTGCTGCCATGGCAGACCCGCATTATCCTTGCTCAGCCCAAGCTCGGCAGCCAGCCAATTGAGTACGGGACGTTGAGCTTGTACGCCACAGACGTGATCCTCCTCGCCGTTGCGTACGGGACGCTATTCCTGCGCACGCGGCGGTGCGGACCGAAGAACCTCTGGACAGCGATTCTTGCTCTCCTCGTCATCATTGGGTGTTCTGCAATCTTCGCGAACCGTTCAGAAGTCGTCATCTACAGCGTGCGAACGCTCCTCATCGCAATCATCCTCTGGTGGTTGGTGCAGCAGCCGTGGGTGCACCTCCGCTTCCTCCTAGCCTGCTTCCTTGGTGGTGCGATGCTGCAGGCGCTCTTCGGCATTGGGCAGTTCATAGCCCAAAGTAGTCTAGTCTCCAGCTGGCTCGGTCTCGCCAGCCACGATCCGGCGAGCGCAGGCACGGCTGTCGTCGAAGCTGGGGGCATGCGCCTCCTCCGGGCGTACGGCAGTCTGCCTCACCCCAACATCCTCGGCGGGTACTTGGCTGTCGCCCTCCTCGTTGCGTTCGGCTTCTACCTCCGCGTGTACGATGACGTGCGCCACGGCTTCGCCACCTGGACGCGCGAGAACGTTCGACGTCACGTGGAGGGTCGTCGCTGGTACGCTCGGCAAGCGTGGCGTATCGTTGGCATTCTTGCGGTGCTCACCATTCTCACCGTCGGTTTACTCCTCACCTTCTCCCGTTCGGCCTGGCTGGGTTTCGGCGCAGGATGGTTCGTCATGTTCTTCAGCCTACTCGTGCTCAAGTGGCAGTGGGGCTGGCAGCTGTGGGCCAAGTGGACGTTCTTCCTGGGTGTCGTGGCGACGTTCGTTGTGCTCGCGGTGCCGTCGGCGTTTACGGCTCGGACAACGGTCGAAGGACGGTTAGAGGAGCAGTCCATTTCCGCGCGTCAGCAGCTCTTCACCGATGCGTATGACTTGCTCAAGCTGGAGCCGCTGCGTGGCGTTGGGTACGGGAACATGGTCGTCGCCGTGTACGATCGACTGAGCCGAGCCCGGCCGAACGTATTTGACTACCAACCAGTACACAATACCTACCTCCTCAGTACCGTGGAGCTTGGGGTCATTGGCGGCTTGGTATTCCTCACGCTCCTCCTCATTGCGCTCCGCACCTCGCTCGTCTCTCTGTTCCAGCAGAGAAACTGGGTAGCGGTTACTAGTCTTGCTACGGTCTGCTGTCTACTTGTTATAGGCCTCTTCGACCACTACCTGTGGACGTTGCCCGCTGGCGCCGGATTGCTGTGGCTTGTGCTGGGAGTGGGGAGTAGGGGAGGGGAAGCAGAAAGCCATAATTAAAAAACCAAGCGCAGGCCTCCGTGCCTGCCTCCGTCTAGCGCTCGCCATTAGTGGGCAAGCACGTAAGCGCGGGCAGAGACGCCCACGCTCGGTTTTCATTTATTGTAAATCCAGTCTCTTGACAGCCCGTATTTTCTTGCTAAAATCCCTCTCACACGGTGGTTAGCACTCTTTTGTCATCAGTGCTAATTTACCCGCCGAACCTCGCATTAAATAAGCAGAAACTGCATATGCAGCTCAAACCCCTGGGCGACAGGATTGTGGTGAAGCCCGCCACGCAGGAAGAAGTAACCAAGTCCGGCATCGTGTTGCCAGATACGGTAGATAAGGAGAAGAAGGAGCAAGGCGAAGTCATCGCTATTGGAACCGGTGAGAAGATTACTAAGCTCGGCCTGAAGCTGGGTGACGTTGTACTGTTCGGCAAGTACTCGGGCGACGAAGTCGACGTCGAAGACACGGAGTACAAGATCCTCAAGGACGAGGACGTTCTCGCGATTCTCATTAAGTAATTTTCAACCCTCACACCTATGCCAAAGCAAATTCTCTTCGACGAAGCAGCCCGCGCGCTCATCAAGAAGGGCGTGGACAAGCTCGCCAACGCAGTGAAGATAACGCTCGGGCCCAAAGGCCGTAACGTTGTTCTGGATAAAGGCTTCGGTTCGCCGACCATCACGAATGACGGCGTGACCATTGCCAAGGAAATTGATTTGGAAGACAAGTTCGAGAACGTCGGTGCGCAGCTCGTGCAGGAAGTGGCCTCCAAGACTAACGATGTGGCTGGCGACGGCACCACAACTGCCACGCTCCTCGCCCAGCAGATGATTACCGATGGCTTCCGCGTGCTCGCCGCTGGGGCCAACCCCATGGTCATGCGTCACGGCATTGAGAAGGGCGTGAAAGCTGTGGTCGACGAGCTCCACAAGATTTCCAAGCCCGTGAAGAGCACAGAAGAAGTTGCGCAAGTTGCCTCCATTTCTGCAGCAGACCCCGAAGTTGGCAAGCTCATTGCCGAAGTTATGGACAAGGTCGGTAAGGATGGCGTCGTCACAGTCGACGAGTCGCAGACCTTTGGCATCGACAAAGAAGTTGTGGAAGGTATGCAGTTCGACCGCGGCTTCGTGAGCGCGTACATGATCAACAATGCCGACCGTATGGAAGCGGTGTACAACGACGCGCACATCCTCATTACGGATAAGAAGATTTCCGCGCTCGCAGATATCCTGCCCTTGCTGGAGAAGCTGGCGCAGACCGGCAAGAAAGAGCTGGTCATCATCGCCGACGACGTGGAAGGCGAAGCGCTCGCGACGTTCGTGGTGAACAAGCTGCGCGGCACGTTCAATGTGCTCGCCGTAAAAGCCCCAGGCTTCGGTGACCGCCGCAAGGACATGCTGCAGGACATTGCCATTGTGACTGGCGGTCGGGTGGTCAGTGAAGACATTGGCCTGAAGTTAGAGAACGCCGGCCTGGATGTGCTCGGTACTGCGCGCAAGGTCATTGCTACCAAAGAGAACACCACCATCGTGGAAGGCCGTGGCGACAAGAAGATGATTGACGAGCGAGTGAGCCAGCTCAAGGCCGAGATCAAGACGACCACGAGTGACTTCGACAAGGAGAAGCTCCAGGAGCGCCTGGGCAAGCTCGCTGGCGGCGTGGCCGTCATCAAGGTCGGTGCGGCAACCGAAACGGAAATGAAGGAGAAGAAGCACCGCATTGAAGACGCCTTGCACGCAACGCGCGCCGCAGTAGAAGAGGGGATTGTTCCGGGTGGCGGCGTGGCGCTCATTCGTGCCGCGCACGTGCTCGACAGCCTCCACGTGGAAGGTGACGAGAAAGTCGGCGTGCAGATCCTGAAGCGTGCCTTGGAAGAGCCAGTCCGGCAGATTGCCCAGAACGCGGGCAAGGATGGCTCGGTCATCGCCGAGGAAGTGAAGAAGCTCAAGGGCGGTCACGGTTACAACGCGGCTGAAGACCGTTACGAAGATTTGGTCGCTGCTGGTATAGTCGACCCGACGAAGGTCACGCGCTTCGCCCTCCAGAACGCTGCGTCTATTGCAGCCATGCTCCTCACCACCGAAGCTGTCGTCACCGACATCCCCGAGAAGAAGGATGGCGGCGCGGGTATGCCCGGTGGCATGCCGGGCATGGGCGGTATGGGTGGCGGGATGGACTACTAGAAGATATTTGGAATATGCACAAGGAGAGTCGAAAGACTCTCCTTTGTCATGCCGGAGAGCATCTGCCCGCCATTGCCTGCGGCTTCAGGCGCTGGCAGGCGGACATCCGGCATCTTGCGATTGTGCGGGTGAACGACCTAACGGTTAGTGAGTTTTCGTGAGCAGTCACGGTCATCCACCTTTTCTGGCGTCAGAAAAGGTGGCCCAAAAGACCGTTGGGGGCAAAACAACTCCATTTTTTTGCAATGTTTGTAGAGTAGTTACAAACAGCGTGGTTTTGCCCCCAAACCCCTGGACTTCTAAAAAAGGACACCCGCTCTCGGTTGAGGGCGGGCGTGAATGAACGTGTTGTTGAGGCTCAATCCAGGAAGCGGGTCTCGTCTCCTTCTCTTACCAATCCGGCTTGGCCCTGGGTGATGGCAGCCAGGTAGCGGGCGTTTTCGATGAGCTGATGCTCTTCACCGGTTAGTGGCAGAGGATGCTCGCACCACTTCCGGCGGGGACGCAGGTTATCCCAGGTCAGCGCGGTGTGCTCCTGCCGCGCAAACTCTTCCGGGGTGATCGTTTTGACCACCACCATGGTTTGCTTGCAGTGCGGACAGGTCCGCGCGTACAGGGCGTGGTGCGCGAGCACGAGGGACAAGGCGGTACGCCTCGTCAGCTGGGGATCGTCCGTAATCTCGGCAACTCGCTGCAGGACTCGGGTACCCAGGACGTTGAATACCCTTTCCACGGCACCCTCCCAGGTCAGGAAGAGATTGGAATGCTCTGCCTGTTGGTCCATTACCCACTGTACGGGCATGACTGCAAGCAGCTCGGGTGTGGCGATAATTCTCAGCTTGTCTCCTCGCTCCTTCTGCTCCGTGAGCGCTTGGAGCGCGCCAGCAAAATCGTTTTGATTTGCGTATGTATGAGCTTCCCCGTTCACAGGTCCTCCTTGACTTGTTACGATGTTGAGGTTTGTTTCAATCACGAAGTCTAGCACCGCCGTGTACGCCGTCAAGCGGGAAGCGTATACTTCGGGTATGGATCCCATAACCCAGCGAACCCAGAATACCGGCTTCAACAACCAGCGCAACCTCGTGGCCGCACTTGGTTACGTGTGGTTCCTGTGTATCATCATCCTGCTCCTCAAGAAGGACGACCCGTTCATCAAGCAGCACGCCAAGAACGGCACCGCGCTCTTCATCCTTTCGGTGCTGTGGTTCATCCCTGGCGTGGGCTTCATCGTGCTGGCGTTCGAGCTGTACGGTTTCTACCAAGCGTTCGTCGGCAACACCTACAAGCTCCCACTCATTGGCGATTGGTTAGAGCAAGTAAAATTTTAAACCTGCCACTGTGCTTCAATGGACAGAAACGCATTTTTGTGCTAGAATAATTTCAGCTTGTCACCTTTTTAAACAGACACCCTATGCCGAAGCGAATGCCGACCGCCGCCGAAAAGCGTAAGCGATTCATTTTATGGTTCGACGAAATTAGCATTGCCGATGTCCCGCTCGTTGGCGGCAAGAATGCTTCTCTCGGTGAAATGTACCGCGAGCTCACCAGCAAGGGCGTGAAGATTCCGAATGGTTTCGCCATCACTGCCTACGCGTACCAGTACCTGCTGAAGAAGGCGAAGATCAAAGATGACATCAAGCGTATCCTGAAAGATTTAGACGTACGTAACTTGAAGAACCTCTACGACCACGGCCGTCGCGTGCGGGAAGTCATCAGCCATGCCGAGTTCCCACCCGAACTGCGCGAGGAGATTGTGACGGCCTACCGCCGACTCTCCAAAGAGAGCAAAGTGAAGAACGTGGATACTGCAGTCCGCTCCAGTGCCACGGCCGAAGACCTGGCCGACGCGTCGTTCGCGGGGCAACAGGAAACTTTCCTCAACGTGCACGGCGAAGACCAGCTCATTCAATCCTGCCGCTCGTGCTTTGCTTCGCTGTTCACCAACCGCGCCATTAGCTACCGGCACGAGAAGAAGTTCGACGACTTCAAAGTCTCGCTCTCCATTGGCGTGCAGAAGATGGTACGTTCCGACCTGGCCGCCTCGGGCGTGATGTTCTCAATCGATACGGAATCGGGCTTCAAAGATGCGGTCATGATTAACGCCAGCTACGGTTTGGGCGAGAACATCGTCCAAGGTGCCGTCACGCCAGATGAGTACTACGTGCACAAGCCCACGCTCCGTCAGGGCTTTAAGCCGATTGTCGGCAAGCACGTGGGCAGTAAGGAGATTAAGATGATCTACGCGCCAGGCGGCGTGAAGCCGGTGAAGAACGTCCGCGTCTCTCTCCCGGATCGTAAGAAGTTCGCCATTAGCGAGCCGGAAATTCTCAAACTCGCGAAGTGGGCAGTGATCATTGAAGACCACTACTCCAAGAAGGCTGGGCACTTTAAGCCCATGGACATGGAGTGGGCCAAGGATGGCGAGACCGGCCAGCTCTTCATTGTGCAGGCTCGGCCCGAGACCGTCACCAGCCGGCGGAATCCGAACGTGCTAGAGACGTACGTCTTGGCGAAACGCGGCAAGGTGCTCACCGAAGGCGGCAGCATTGGGGCGAAGATTGGTACTGGCCAGGTGCACGTCATTGAGAACGTGAAGGACATTAGCAAGTTCAAGGCGGGGGAAATTCTGGTGACCGAGATGACTGACCCGGACTGGGAGCCGATTATGAAGATGGCGGGCGGGATTGTTACCAACTCCGGTGGCCGCACCTGCCACGCGGCAATTATCTCCCGTGAACTCGGCGTGCCCTGCGTGGTTGGCACCGGTGATGGCACGGAGAAGCTGAAGAAGGCCAACATGGTGACTGTGTCCTGCGCGGAAGGAGAGAAGGGTTACGTGTACGCCGGCAAGCTCCCGTTCAGCATCAAGCGCACCGACCTGAAATCCCTCAAGCGGCCGAAGACCAAGGTGATGATGAACGTCGGCAACCCGGAGAGTGCGTTCGCCGACAGCTTCATCCCGAACGACGGCGTCGGCTTGGCGCGCGAGGAGTTCGTCATCAACGACTACATCAAGGTGCACCCCATGGCCTTGCTCAACTTCGGCAAGGTCAAGAATCCAGCCGTGCGCGAGCAAATTGAAAACCTGACGTACGGTTACAAGAACAAGCCGCAGTACTTCATTGATAAGCTGGCCGAAGGCGTGGCGCGCATTGCCGCCGCCTTCTACCCCAAAGACGTCATCATCCGCCTCTCAGATTTCAAGACCAACGAGTACGCCAACCTGGTCGGTGGCCAGGACTTCGAGCCCATTGAAGGCAACCCGATGATCGGCTGGCGTGGCGCGTCCCGCTACTACGACCCAAAGTACGAGCCGGCTTTCAAGCTGGAGTGCTTGGCGTTGAAGAAAGTTCGCGACGTCATGGGCCTGAAGAACCTGAAAGTGATGGTACCGTTCTGCCGCACCGTTGAAGAAGGCAAGAAGGTGATTGCCACCATGAAGAAGTACGGACTCGTGCAGCATAAGGATGGTCTGGAAGTGTACGTGATGTGCGAAATTCCGAACAACGTCATCCTCGTCAAAGAGTTCAGCAAGATCTTCGACGGCTTCAGCATTGGCAGCAACGACCTGACGCAGCTCACACTGGGTGTGGACCGCGACTCCGCCTTGGTGGCGCACGTGTACGACGAGCGCAACGCCGGTGTGAAAGAGCTCATCCGTACGGTCATCCGCGGGGCCAAGCTCTACAAGCGGAAGATAGGCATCTGCGGCCAAGCGCCGAGCGACTTCCCAGACTTCGCGCAGTTCCTGGCCCAGGAGGGGATAGATAGCATCAGTCTCAACCCCGACACGGTCATCAAGACGACCATTGCAATTGGTCAAGCCGAACGAAAGGCAAGACGCTAATGAGTTTAGATGAACAAGAGCGAGAGGGCAGCGAGCGAACTGAAGCTCAGAAATTACAGTACGTCGCTACTCGGGAGAACTACGATCGTGCCGTTGATTGGCACGAGCAAAAATCAGACTCCTATGATTGGTCTACCCAGCGTAGTAAATTTCTCGCTGGGTTACCCGGTACACGCATACTCGATGCGGGCTGTGGTACAGGACGCGATATAGGCGCGTTCTTAGAAGCTGGTACCAAAGTGGAGGGCATGGACTTTTCTAAAGCTTCATTGGAACGCGTCCAGGAAAAATATCCGGGCGTACCAGTCTTTGAAGGAGATTTACGTGAGACGCTGGAACAGGACGAAGGCGCATATGACGGAATTTGGGCCTGTGCGGCAATTCTCAATCTCAGTAAAGCCGACGGTAAGCATGCACTGCGGGAGTTCTATCGGTTACTTACTGAAAGCGGGAAGCTGTTTGTTTCAGTAAAAGCAGGAGAAGGGGAGCGCATGGTTAGCGATCAAGCTGGAGAGCGATTATTTAGTTTCTATTCACCCGAAGAGCTTCGTGCATTAGTTAGTGAAGCAGGCTTTGATGTCGATGAGGTTACAGAAGCATCTGATGAAGAGCTTACTGGGGTAAAGGGGACTTCCGAGAAGCCTGGCTGGATTTGCTTGTACGCCGAGAAGAAGGCGAAGCGATAAACATCAACTCAGAGCAAAGGAACCGCCCAGCAGGGCGGTTTTCTTGACGTGGCAGTAAACCTCTACTAACCTAGTAGGAGAATCGCCTTAACCACCATGCGTATGAAGAAGACACGTGTGCTTGCCCTCGGGCTCGTCGGGGCAGCATTCTTTGCTGTGCTTTCGGCACAGACTACATCTGCAGCCGGTTCACCATTTGATGCGTTGTGGAGTGCGTTGAATGCGCTGGAAGAACGCGTTGATAACCTCAACCTCATTCCCGGGCCTCCGGGACCAGAAGGTCCTCAAGGTCCGCAAGGTGAATTCGGTCCCCAGGGACCAGCTGGTGTTGATGGCGCTGCAGGTCCGCAAGGTGAGCAAGGACCCATGGGACCTCAAGGTCTGACTGGAGCAACTGGCCCCCAAGGCCCGGCTGGTGCCGATGGTTCTGCTGGGAGCATTGAACTCCGCACCCGTCGGGGTACAGACGTAACGAGCGCTGGTCCGATAATTGATGCAGTCGCTTTCTGCGAGCTTGATGAGTCACTAGTGGGTGGAGGCTACGAAGTTTCCCAAGCCGACGCGCATACCTTTGCTGCACACATCGTCATGATCGGGCAGCCAGCGTGGCTCGTCCACGTGAAGACCGTGGGCATTCCCACGACGGTAACCGCCATTGCGCACTGCATGAAGATTGTCTAACACGTTGGTGCTCTGGATTGCTCGGGTAATACGATCATAGAAAAAAGACGCCTCCATGTGGGGGCGTCTTTTTGCATCTGGATATTTTCTACAGCTTGCTAATTTCTTTGAGGTCTCTATCTGGCAGGTAGAGGAGGAAAACGCCAACCACAACGCCAATGATTGCCGTCCACAGGTGGCTGCCCCCGAAGAGCCAGATATCAAACTTATCGAGTATGTACCACACGCCCCGCCACACCAAGACAATGCCGAGGACGATGTAGAGGTTTTTGCCGAATTCGTGAATGGGCGAGTTTTGCATAAGGGAGAACGTGAAGGTGAGTACATAGAGTGTACCAAAAAGCGTTCCGATATGCTTGCCAATGAGGCGTGAATATCGTACACTCACACCCGCACAGTCATCTTGTCTATGGCGAAGAAACCGCACGAACCGAAAGGCACGCCCAAGCAACAGACCGCCCGTGTCGCTTCTCCCTTCCCGGCAATCGAGGAAGCGGTTTTGCAATTGTGGGTGAAGGAGAAAATTTTTCAGAAGTCACTCACGCAGACGAAGAGCGGCGAGCGCTTCGTGTTCTTTGAAGGGCCGCCAACGGCCAACGGCAAACCCGGCATTCACCACGTGCTGGCGCGCGTGTACAAGGACGTCGTCGTCCGCTACAAGACCATGCGTGGCTATTTCGTAGAGCGGAAAGCAGGCTGGGACACGCACGGCTTGCCCGTGGAGCTCCAGGTGGAGAAAGCGTTAGGTATATCCGGCAAGCAGCAGATTGAGAACATCGTCCCCGGTGACAAGCAAGCGAGTATCGAGAAGTTCAACGCTGCGTGCAAGACCAGCGTCATGGAGCACCGCCAGGAGTTTGAAGACCTGACCAAGCGCATTGGCTTCTGGCTCGACATGGCACACCCGTACATCACCTATGAGTCGAGCTACGTGGAGAGCGTGTGGTGGGTGTTCAAGCAGATTTGGGATTCGGGGTATGTCTACAAAGGTCACAAGGTGGTGCCGCACTGCCCGCGCTGCGAGACCGCGCTCTCGTCGCACGAAGTGGCGCAAGGGTACAAGAGTGTCGTCGAAAACTCGCTGTACGTGAAGTTCAAGGTGATGAGCAGCACCTTGCCAACAATTCAAAATCTCTTGAGTAAGAAAGAAGATGTTTTCGTGCTCTCTTGGACGACGACGCCGTGGACCTTGCCAGGCAACGTCGCGCTCGCAATCGGGAAAGACATTGCGTACCAGTTGGTGAAGCACGACGGCGCGTACCTCATCATCGCCACGGAGCGCGCGCACATTCTCGGCGACGACGTGAAGGTGCTGGAGGATTTGAAAGGCGAGCAGCTCATCGGCACGGCGTACGAGCCGTTGTACCCGGGTGCTGTAGAACGCGGCGAATCGAAAACCGCGTGGACGATCCTAGCCGCAGACTTCGTGACCACAACAGATGGCACGGGCGTGGTGCACACGGCCGTGATGTACGGCGAAGATGACTACAAGCTCGGCATGGCTGCAGGACTGCCCGCCCAGCACACTGTGGATCTCACGGGGAAGTTTTTGCCCTCGGTGGGGAAGTGGGCAGGCAAGTTTGTGAAGAGCAAGACCGTGGAGGCCGAGATCATCACCGACCTCCAGGAGCGCGGGCTACTGCACAAGGTTGAACCGTACACGCATGACTACCCGTTCTGCTGGCGCTGCAGCACGCCGTTGCTCTACTACGCCAAGGATAGCTGGTTCATCAAAGTGTCTGACCTGCGTGACAAGCTCATCGCGAATAATGCCGGCATTAACTGGGTTCCTGGGTACCTCAAGGATGGACGGTTCGGCGAGTGGCTGAAGGAGGCAAAAGACTGGGCCATCTCCCGCGAGCGGTACTGGGGCACGCCATTGCCGATTTGGGTTTGTCCAGATTGTGGGTCCAGCCTTTGCGTAGGGTCGTTTGAGGAATTGAAGGAGGGAGCGCGGGTTGGCGGGTTGGTTGGTTCGCGGGTTGGAAAGTTCGATCCGCACCGGCCGTTCATTGATGACGTGACCCTGAAGTGCGAGCAGTGTAAAGGCACGATGCATCGAGTTCCTGAGGTGATGGACGTGTGGTTCGACTCTGGCGCCATGCCATTTGCGCAGTGGCACTACCCGTTCGAGAACGAAGACCGCTTGAAAACGGATTTCCCAGCGGATTTCATCTGCGAAGCCATTGACCAAACCCGCGGCTGGTTCTACACCTTACTAGCAATTTCTACTTTGCTCGGCAAAGGCAGCCCGTACAAGAACGTCATTTCCCTAGGGCACATCCTGGACGCGAAGGGGCAGAAGATGAGCAAGTCCAAAGGTAACGTCGTGGTGCCGGCTGACGTCATTGACCAGTACGGCGCCGACGCGCTGCGCCTGCACTTCTTCACCATGAGCCAGGCTGGGGACCCAAAGAATTTCGACGTGAAAGGCGTGGATGAAGTGGTGAAGAAAACCCTACTCATCTTTTGGAACGTCGTCACCTTCTACCAGACGCACACCACGTCGAACGACCGAACGGCAGCGCTCGGCGAGCCGACGCACATCTTGGACAAGTGGATTCTTGCTCGGCTAGCCCAGGTAACGAAGACTGTCACCGAGAAGCTCGATGCGTATGACGTGACGACGGCTGGACGCAGCGTGCAGGAGTTCATTACTGACCTCTCGACTTGGTACCTACGCCGTAGCCGCGACCGATTGCGCGGTGGCGCGAGTGCATCACCGCACGCAGCCGCAACGCTCCACCACGTCATCCGCACTACGGCGACGCTCCTCGCCCCATTCGCCCCGTTCTTGAGCGAGCAGGTGTACCAGACCCTGCGCGTCATACAGGATCCGCAGAGCGTGCACCTAGAAACATGGCCAACAGCCGGGAAGTTTGATGCCAATCTCCTCACGGAAATGCAACGCGTTCGCGATGCCGTGGAGCTTGGCCATGCCATTCGGAAAGAGCAGGAGCTCAAAGTACGTCAGCCACTTGGCCGCATGTTCATCAGTGCGCAGATTCATCCTGAGCTTCAAGAAGTACTTCGCGAAGAGCTCAACGTCGAGGTGTGCGAGTCTGGCAAGGACGTGCCGTCCGGCGATGGCTGGGTGCGTAAGGAAAAGGGCAGTCTCATTGTTGCTCTGCAGACAACCATTGACGAAGACCTCATGCACAAAGGCTTGGTCCGTGAACTTGCCCGGCACATCAACGATTTACGTAAAGCTGCCGGCTTGACGGTGAAAGACTTAGTGGATGTGGAGTGGATGACTGAGGATACGACCCTGCAGCACGCGTTCACCGAGCACGCCGCCGAGCTTCGTGACCTCACGAATGCCGGTTCAATAACCGCTGGCGCCGTGGACAAGGTGACGCATAAGAAAGAGCTCATCATTGCCGGCAGTCGTATAACAATTGGTATTACGTCATGAGCCTGCTCGACGTCACTGGCGTCGTGCTCAATCGGCGGGGTGTGCGGGAAGATAGCCGGCTCTACACCATCTTCACCCACGAGCGGGGCAAGCTGGAGGTTTTTGGGCGTGGCATTCGCAAAGGGAAGGCCAAGCTCGGCGGCCACCTGGAACCAGGCGCAACCGTCCGTGTGACCTTAGCGCAAGGCAAGACCGGCGAGACGATAACCGCCGTCGAGCGTGACCACTACCCCGTGGCGACCATGGCGAGTCTGGCACACCTCGCTAGCCTCGGCTTCACCTTGGCGCTCGTGGACGCCATCACCAAGCCCGACGCGCCAGACCCGTCGCTCGCGTCATTCTTGCAGGAAGCAATTGGTACGCTGGAGCAGCTCGACGGTGAACCAGATGATCACTCGCGCTTCCGCATGTGGGTGGCGTGGCACGTGCTGGACCGAAGCGGCCACAGCCCCGAGCTGGAACGGTGCGTGCACTGTCGGCACGCGCTGTCGTCAGAGGGCGTGCTGTTCTCGGCAACGCTTGGCGGCTTCCTCGGACCGGAATGTTCCGCTGCAGACCCCGCGGCAAAGCCAGTGCCTGCCGACGTGCGTACGAGCATCCGACAATTCGTCCGCTCGGCGTGGCCAGAGTTGCCCGCGTTCCCGCCGGAACGTGACGTGGAGCGGACCGTGGCAGACCTGACTCGCGCCGCCATGGACCACGTGCTAGAACGGCGCCTGCCCGCTGAACGGTTCGTGCAGTTTGCCCGCACCTTGGGTTGAGCGAACGACGAAAGAGCTCTATACTGAGCACTACCATGGCAAAAGCAAAATCACCCAACGCGGGCAGCACACGCCGCGTGCCGATACGGCGCGTGAAGGCACAGGAAGAAGATGCCGATGAAGTTGTAGAGAAGCCCACGGCTGCAGAAACTGAATCGAACGAGGAAGAGGCGGCTGCAGTTGCGCCCGAAAGCGATGTGGAAGACGATGCACCAGAAGAGAAACCGCGGACCCGGAAAGCCCAGCGGACGCTGCGGGATGACGTGCTGACAGAAATTTACAACGATCCTGATGAAGCGCCCAAGGATGGTGGCGTTTCGCATATCCAGCGATCGCGCAAACGTTCGAAGAAGCTCCTCATCACGTTCATCGTCATCGGCGTTCTGGCCGCGGCTGCGGTTGCGGGCTACTTCATTTTCGGTCGGGGCGGCAAGTTCAGCGAGCAGGTTGCCCTCACCGCCCAAGCGCCGGCCGAAGTCGCCTCCGGTGAAGACGTCGCTGTTACCGTGACGGTGAAGAACCAAGAGCGCATAGACCTGCGCAACGCCGAGCTGACGTACACCGCGCCTGAAGGTTTCACCTTCCGCACGAGTACGCCGGCCGCATCGAACGAGTTCAACAACGCCTGGTCGCTTGGCACAATTCAGGAGAGTGGCGGCACGACGGTTACCATCTCTGGTCGGCTCCTGGGCGAGCAGGCGCAAGCGAAGAAGTTCTCGTTCATGGTGACGTACACGCCGTCGAACTTCAACACTGAGTTCCAGGTGACCGCGGAGGTGACGGTGACCATCAATAAGTCTGTACTCACCATTACCCCCGAGGTGCCGGTGCGGTTCCCGCCTGGACGTCCTGTGGACATTCCCGTCACCTTGGAGAACATTGGCACCGACAGCTTAGAGAAAGTGAAGCTCGTCGTGGAGTACCCGGAGGGGTTCGCCTTCACAAAAGCTGACCCAAAACCTGCAGCAGATGATACGGTTTGGGAGCTCGCCTCGATTGGTGCTGGAAAGAAGGTGAAGGTGACGATTACCGGTGTGTTCACGGGTAACGTCGGTGATACGCCGGAGTTTCGGTTCCGCGCCGGCCGGGAAACGAATACCGGTTTCCAAGCCCAGGCTGAGGTCAGCGGCATCGGGACAATTGTGAAGGCGGGTCTCTCGCTCAAGACGTCAGTTACGAACCCTGGCGCGGGTACGGTCATAAGCTGGGGCGACACGCTCAACTACGTCTTCGCGTACAAGAACGAGAGCGACAGCGAGATGAAAGACGTGAGCCTGACCGTTGAATTCAGCCAGAAGAACGCTGACGGGAAGGATGTTGCAATTCTGGACCTGGATAATCGATCGGACATGCAGAATGGTAAGCTGGATGGTCGGACGATTACCTGGACGAAGAAAGAGATTTCTGCCCTTGCCACCGTTGCGGGCGGGGCGACGAAAGACATTCTCCTCCGTGTCCCGGTGAAGTCCGGACCATCAATTACGGCCCAAGGAGATCGGAACTTCGTCATTACCACGGCCGCGCGCGTCACTGTTGGCAGCATTGCCGATGTGAACGAGAAGAACATCGAGACGCAAGCCGCGCCGCTTGCCACGAAGGTGACGACCAAGCTGAACGTGGAATCGGAAGGGCGTTACTACTCGGACGAGCAAATTCCCGTAGGCACTGGCCCCTTGCCACCGCAAGTCGGCCAGGCAACCACGTACCAGTTACGCTGGACGCTCACCAACCCGACGAATGAGGTTTCCCAGGTCGTTGCCACCGCAACGTTACCAAGCAACGTGACCTGGTTAGAGAAGCAGACGGTTACTGCTGGAACGGCTGTTGCGTACGACCCAACGACCAGGGAAGTATCTTGGCGCATCAACCGCGTGCCACCCGGTACCGGCAGCCTGTTCGCCAGCCTCGTGGCGACGTTCGACGTGAGCGTCACGCCAGTAGCCACGGACGTTGGCCAGCTCCTCATCCTGCTCAACCAGACCGTCGTCACGGCGCGAGATGCGTTCACCGACCAAGACCTGCGCGTGGAGAAGGCGATCGTGACGAGCGACCTTCCGGGTGACGTCGCTGCACAGGGCAAAGGCTTGGTCATCGCCGCGCCCGCGGTGTAATTATTGTTTTCGTGGGTGGACGAGGTCCCTTGACCTCGTCTGTTCGTTGTATGTTTTCGCCTGGGTCAAGTGACCCAGGCTACCCGCTTCCCCCACTGCAGGGGGTAATTCAAGTCGGTCTCCAGGGCGATACAGAATTACCACCCCGACCCGCTGCTGCGGGGCTCCGGGCGCTCTCGATGGGTCGCACCGCCTACGGCCCCCTCCTCATCCGAGGAGGGGAGGCATTCACTAGCTCCACCATTTAAACTGGTGGGGTTGTTTGTGGTTACTTTTGCTATACTCCACGTATGGCCGAAACACTCACGCACAGCGCCACGCGATTCGTCTTTCGAGAGCTCTTCGTTGATGTCCTCTTCTTCCCCGTGTGGTGGTACGGCAAGGGCGCCGCACGCGTTGGCTCCTTCACGTTGTCACGGATGGGCGAGTTCACCAACCGCAGCCGTTGGAGCCCCAAGGTATGGTTCCAGAATTTGTTCGTGCCAATGTACGGCGACTACTCGCGCAGCGGTCGGGCAATTAGCTTCTTCGTCCGTTTCGTTGTCGGTCTGGCGCTCACGGTCGTACTCGCTGTAGCCCTTGCGGCGTACGCGCTGTTCTTCCTCGGCTACCTCGCCATTCCAATTGGCGTCGTGTACTTCTTCCTGCGACAGCTTATAAGCTTACCCTGGCCCACCCTGTAGCATGGCGAAAGATTCCGCTCCATACACTATCGTCCAGTGCCCAACCTGCGGGTCGGGCGTGGAGCCGTGCCCGGGCTGTAGCGGCAAGCGATCCGCCATGTGGCTCATGGGCCGGACGTTCGTGTGGGATAGGAAGGTCGACCGCTGGCACATTGCGGAGGAGAAACTGCAGCGCGGCTTGCACCTCGGCTTCAACGCCGCGCTCATCATCTTCGGCCTCATCGGCCTCGGGTTGCTGGCGTGGCAAGCAACCGAACAGGAAGTTCGTTTTGACCTTGCGAGCATTGTGCAGTTCCTCGGCCGCCGAAGCGCCATCCACTTCACCATCGCCCTCTCCTTCATTGGCGACCTCATCGTCATCTCCCGTCTGGTGAAAGCGCGGCAGCAGCGCGTCCTCGTCGCACACCGGGAGAGCGACCTCTTGGCTGTACCGGCGCCGGCGTTGGCCTGGCAGGACCTCATCCGCCAGCCGGCGAACACGCAGGAAATTTCTGGCGCGTTCCTCGACGCTGCCAATCGCGCCATCGAAGGAGCCTGGCTGTTCGCCGAGCGCTTCCGCCACGCCGAGGTCGTGCCGCTCCACCTCTTCGCCGCGCTCTTCGCCTTGCACGATACCCAAGTTGTCTTCGGCCGTTTGGGGGTGAGTAGCAAGGCCTTGAGCGACCGGGTGAGCCGCGCCTTGAGCCGCATCCCGCAGAGTGAACAGCCACCTCGGATCGGCAGCGACTTCACGAGCACACTACTCCGAGCGTACCTGGAAGCGGTCTTGGCTGCTCGGCCAGTTGTCGATGTGCCCGAGCTCATCGTGGCTGTAGGGCACGACCCCGCTATTGCAGATATCCTCGCCGACCTCGCTATAGATGAGCAGAAGCTCCGCAACGTCGTAGCGTGGATTAGCATTAACCGGCAGTTGACGAAAGGCTACCAGCGCTGGCGGCAGCAGGCGCGCTTCCGCGGCAAGGGCGGGATGAACCGCGCGTTCACGGCCATTGCCACACCTATGCTGGACCAGTTCAGCCGCGACCTCACACAGCTAGCACGCGTCGGCTCGCTCACCCACTGCATTGGTCGCGACAAAGAGTTCGAAGAAATCTTCCGTGTCTTCGAGGGTGGCCGGGCCAACCCGCTGCTCGTCGGTCTGCCGGGTGTGGGCAAGACCTCGATTATTGATGGCTTAGCGTACCGCATGGTCGCCGACGACGTGCCTGTGGCGTTGCAGGATAAACGCTTGGTCAGCCTGTCAGTTGCATCCATGGTCGGCTCGGCGGGCCGCCAGGGTGAACTTGAGGAACGCTTCAACATCATCCTCAACGAAGTGACGCGCTCGGGGAACATCATGCTCTACATCGATAACGTCCAGAACCTCATGGGCCTGACGACCGAGGGCAGCAGCCGCCTGGATCTGGCCGAGATGCTCGGGCAAGCGCTTGGCCACCAAGCATTCTTGAGCATTGCGACGACGAACCCGGTGGATGAGCACCGGTACGTGGAGAAGTCGAGCCTGGTCTCGGTGTACCAGCGTGTGCCGGTGAACGAGGTCGATACGAATGGTGGCATTCAAATTCTGGAAGGCAAAGCCGGAGCGATTGAGTACAAGCACCAGGTGCTGTTCAGCTACGACGCTGTTGAGAAAGCCGTCACGCTCTCGCAGCGCTACATCCACGATCGCTACTTGCCAGAGAAGGCGGTGAGCTTGGCTGAAGAAGCAGCGGTATTCGTCCACAAAACCCGAGGGAAAGGCAGCGTCATTAGCGGGGAAGACGTTGCAGCCATCGTCGCCGAACGCACGAGCATCCCGGTGACGCAGGTAACCGAAGCCGAGACGCAGAAGCTCTTGCACCTGGAGGAGAAAATCCACGAACGGGTCATTGGCCAGGAAGAAGCGGTGAAGGCCGTGTCTGCTGCGCTCCGCCGTGCTCGCGCCGAGCTGCGGGATGCCACACGACCCATTGCAAACTTCCTCTTCCTGGGGCCGACTGGTGTGGGGAAGACCGAGCTGGCGAAGGCCGTGGCCGAGGTGTACTTCGGCGATGAGCGAACCATGATTCGTCTGGATATGTCTGAGTACCAGGTGCAGTCCAGCCTCGGCCGGCTCATTGGCAGCGCCGAGAGCAGCGAAGGCGGGTACCTCACCGAAGCCATCCGGAAGAATCCTTTCAGCCTCGTCCTCCTTGATGAGCTTGAGAAAGCGCACCCCGACATCCTCAACGTCTTCCTGCAGGTCATGGACGATGGGCGACTTACGGATAGCACCGGTCGAACCGTCGACTTCACGAACGTCATCCTCATTGCCACTTCGAACGCCGGCACGCCGGTGATCCAAGCTGGCATCCAAGCTGGTGAACCGCTGGAGCACATTAAGGAACGCCTCGTCTCCGAGGAGCTCGGGAAGTACTTCCGGCCAGAGTTCCTCAACCGTTTCGACGGGATCATTGTATTCAAGCCACTGGACTTCGAGCAGGTCATTGCTATCACCAAGCTCATGCTCGCCAAGCTCGGCGGTATTCTGAAAGAGAAGGGGATCCAGCTCCGCGTGTCCGATCCTGCGGTCATGGAGCTTGCTCAGAAAGGTTTCGATCCCCAGTTTGGCGCGCGCCCGTTGCGCCGCGCGCTGCAGGAGCACGTGGACAATGCCTTGGCAAATGCGCTCCTCACCGGCCAGCTGGCGCGGCGGGACATTGCCGTGCTGGAACCCGGCGGGGTGGTGCGCGTGGAGAAAGCGGGCGAAGTGTAACTGAAGGTACGCCCAGGGAAGAACGCATTGACCCAGCACCACTTTTGAAAAGTGACGCTGAGTTGACGTGCGACTGCTTTTCGCATAGGGTTTGTTCACAAAACTCTACTTTGAAAATTCGTATTCCACAAACAAAGGAGGGCGCATGCAAGCGCTTCTGGATGCAAGGGTTGAAACGATTCCGTTCGGTGAGGGCGACGTCAGCAGCGCGCAAGCACGCCGGTTGCTGGGCCGACGTGTCTTCGTGCTCGGTACTGTGCCCGTGCCAGCATGGGAAGGGCAGCTCGTTATGCCGCTCTGGCCGCCCCGTGCTGTAGCTGCAGCGAAACGCCAGCATCGGCCGCTGAAGGCGAGTATGCTGCAGTACGTTCGCTACCCGGACCTGTACTGGCTGTACCGCGGCCTGACGCACGGTACCGAGAAGTACCTTTCGAGCGAAACCGGCGAGATCCAACGGTTGCAGCGGGTTGAAGACGCGCTCATGCGCTTGAATGCCGTCCTCACCTGGACGCGCCGGGAGAACATCGAAGACCTGCTCGATGAAATTGAGCTCCTCGCAGACCAAGCGCTGCACGAGCTCAGCCCCCACGTCGTCGTGACGGAAAAGGTCTTGGCGCGGGATCACATCGTGCGCATCCGGCAGGGGAAGGACAGCCTGAATCGGGTGAACCCTTCGGCACTCCTCGCCCGTTTAGTTGCAACCCGGCGACGGGTGCAGTTCCGCGAAGAGAACATCAGCGAGGTCCTCGACATCTTCACTGCCCGCCGGCAAGCCGTGCGGCTTGCAATTGCAATGCTCGAAGCGCAGATTCGGGTGAACGACGATTTCCTTGGCCGCATGCTGCAGAGTTGGCGTATGCTCATTGCCGCGAAGTCGCAGTTCCTGGCTGATCAGCTCGACGCGACCGCGAAGGTCTTTCGGACGTTCACCATCATGCCGTTCTTGCCGACATTCCGGTACGCGGCGGATGAATTCGTGCATGCCGCCATTGCGCTGCGGCAGGAGAAGTTCCCCGAAGCTCGAATGCTGCTGGAAACGGCGCGATCGAGCTTCCGGCTCCGAATGCTCCGTGCCGATTTGGAGCGCACCGTGTACGCAGTCAGCCGCGCAGCGCACTTCCCTTCGCAGCTCGTCGTCTTCACGAATATCGTGCAGGAAATCGATGACGCGCAGCAAGACTTGCGGGAAATTCCTTGCGATGAAATGCGCGACTTTTCGGTGTCCAGTGTCATGACCGAGCTCAATCAGGCACGTGCCTTCTTCTCTGTGCAGCAGCCTGACCAGTACAGACGGGCTTTGCGCCAAGGCCATGCGGCGCTCCGCCAGGTGGTTAGCCGCATCTAGCCGTCCCTTGACGGTCTACCTGGTAATCGCTAAGGTGTGCCAAGAAGAAAAGGGGCTATAGCTCAACTGGTTAGAGCGCCCGGCTCGGACCCGGGAGGTCGATGGTTCAAGTCCATCTAGTCCCATAGAGTTCCATTGCGGGTATAGCTCAGTGGTAGAGCGACGGCCCATAAATCCGTTCGTCTCCAGTTCAAATCTGGATACCCGCCTATCTTTCTAAGGACGTCTCCCCGAGACGTCCTTTTTTACATTGAAGAAGCCCACCAAAATTGGTGGGCTTTGCGGTCGAATGATTTTTCAGGGTTTGTGACAATTGCAGGGGAGTTCGTTCACTTCCCGCCCCTCTTCCATGGTCAGGGAGGCATACACCATGAGAAGGCTGTTCGGCTCAAGGGTGATTGCGTGCCACACGCCCGGGATGATGAGCAGAGCCTCATCGGGTGTGTCCAGAATCACCGCGCCGCAGCTCTTTGCGCTGTGCAGTTCAACGTGGGCGCGCCCGCTCAGCATGATGAAAATTTCCGCTTTCGAGCCAACTGGATGGCTGTGAGCGCCGCGCCTTGCTCGTTCATCTGACATCGTCGTAATGAAGTAGCTCTCTGGGCATCCCTTGGGGAAAAATTCAGGAACCCATTCCGCTATGTTGAGCCGGAAGAGCGTTCCGGGTTTGTTGGCACTGGCGGGGTGTACGAAGCTATCCAGTTTCAAGGTACGGCAGTCTGGGTTGTTAAGCACGAGCATTGCTACCCTCCGTTTCGTTTTTTGCAGGTTTAGAGTTTCAGGAAAAGCTACAGCGAAAAATCCAATTTGTCAAGGGCATTCCTGCAGCCTCCGTGCTTAAAAAAATGCGGACGGGGTTAGCCAACCCATCCGCACACGTTACAGACTGAAAAGTACCCTTGCGCGTCTTGGATCGACGAAGAGCACGCCGCACGTGACGCATACGTACATTTCAATCTCACGACCGAAGGTGCTCTGCACATTGGGAGCAGTTCGAAATTCCGCATCCGCCTCATCTGTGCTGTGGCTCCTCAGCACCTTTGTAATGATTCGGTGTTGCTCACGCACTGCGTGATTGTTTGGGCAGCGCAGCATAATTCCTCCGCTGGTTGTATTTGATGCCGACGTCCTGACCACCTTTCGGGAAGTCATAACCCGGCTGTAGTTGACGGCTTCTACGGCGTGGAGTAAGATCGGTCAAGAGAAAAATGCGGGCGTAGCTCAATATTGCAGAGCGGCGGATTCGTCCGCAGATCCCAGTTCAATCCTGGGCACCCGTATTTCTTTGAAATCAAAGCAGGGGTAGCTCAATTGGTAGAGCAGCAGGGCACCAGCCTGCGTGTCTCCAGTTCAAATCTGGACTCCTGCTTATAGATAGGCCAGTAGCTCAACTCGGTAGAGCAGCGCGTTCACGAAACCGCGGATTCAACAACGTGCATGTTGTGGGTTCAAATCCCGCCTGGCCTAAAAAATAGTGGATGGGGCAGAAAAACGTGGTACGCACGTCGCAAATGGTCAAGACGTGGTAATGGTAATCCACGAACCACCACGCGTGGGTTCTACTCCTACCTGCCCTTTCTACACATTGTCCTCCTTGCGGAATAAATTCGTGATACCCCACCACCTGTGGGGCGAACACGGGTTCAAGTCCCGTTTCCGCAGATCCATAACGCGGGCGTCCAAATTGGGC